>Ga0209700_100913_pt1 | contig 59340 bp, 28 predicted proteins | sample SiratroredBW_FD_187528 | JGI IMG/M metagenome (GOLD analysis project Ga0209700, IMG submission 187528) | Root nodule microbial communities of legume samples collected from California, USA - Siratro red BW (SPAdes) (version 2) | ecosystem: Host-associated > Plants > Roots > Nodule | place: USA...
GAATGAAAAAAAAAAAAAAATCACTACAAGCTCCCATTGACTTTGACCACACCATATAAAGGTAAGATTTCAGAAAAAGAAAAATCCCTAAATTCCTCTGAAGACAAGAAGTAAATGAACGAAATAGATGTTAAAAGTCCTGCTAGTAGAACAACTTTCGATGAACCCGAAAGAAATACGAAAGAGCATGCGAATTATTGAATAGAAATACCAATTGTTCACGCGGTTAATGACAATTACACAACATGCGCATTACAAGACTTAAAATTAAAAGGAGAGGGTTTGAAAGGAATACCAGAATGAGAAAGCAAAGGAGAGATTTGGCGGCGAGAAGAATTGTGTCCACCGCTATGGCCTCCACAGCAAAGGCGGTGCGCATGCTCTTCTCCACCGTGATGAGAGAAGATAACTCCTCCATAGTAGTAAACTAAATATTCAGAAATAAAAAGGAATGGAAAACGAAAAGAGAGAAGAACAATCTGAAAGACAGTGAAGAGAATGCAAGACTCTGACTCTGAAAGTGAGAGAAAGAAGGAGTTCGGTCCGGTTAAGATAAACCCTTGGTTGGTCCAGTTAGGGTTTTTGACGACAAAAATTGCTTATGTCACCCCCAATGTTAAATAATACTTGGCCAGGGTTATTACACGAGAAAAAGAAAAAACTTTTTATGTATTTAATATATAAGGATAAAATTTCTTATATTTAAAAATGCAGAGCTCTAACCACCGTTTGAATATATGAATAAATAATTTAACCAATGTCAACAGATTTAAAAAAAACATTACTATTTTGGTGCAATAGACGTTTGATTTGTTCGGACCAAAAAATAATTTTCATAAAAAAATTACACGGAAACTAATTTTAGATTGTAGGAAAGTCATTTCACTTTTGTTGTGGAAAGTATTTATAGAAAAATTGTTTGAATAAAGTTATGGGTAATTTGAATATAATGGTTATGGGAATGCATGAAAAATAGAGGGTGAATAAGGTTAAGAAGAAGAGGGAATAGGGATAGGAATAGGAATAGGAAGAGAATCGAGTCACAATCAGACCAGGTGGCGTGGCGTGCGGTGGTAGAATCATAACTATGAATAGACTCCTCGCTCGCATCAAATCTCAATTGTCTCTTTGATTCCTTTGTATCGTCCTGAGAGGGTCAACAGGGACGGCAATGACCCAAACCCTCTCTTTCTCTCTCCATACCGCTTCTTCGCCTTTGCGGAAAAACCCTAGAAATTAACCAACCAATTCTCTTTTCTCCATTCCCCGATTTTCTATAATTTTATAATTTTCGTTCAATCGCCAAGCCCTCCCTCCAAGTCAACGCGGGAACCCCTCAATCCGGTTTCGAAAATCTCGATCTATGTCATCCGAGATCGAGGTCGTCGAGGAGGTGCAGTCGCGCGATGAGCAATCGTCGGCGTCGGGCGGCGGCGATGGCGTGCCGGAGGAGAGCCTCCGGAACGACGTGTACACGGCGGCGGCGTACGGGGATTTGGAGAAGCTGCAGAGATTGGTGGAGCAAGAGGGTTGCCCCGTCACCGAGCCCGATGGGTTGGGTTACTACGCGCTTCAGTGGGCTGCACTTAACAATCGCACTGCCGCTGCTCAGTACATCATTGAGGTTCTTTGATCGGTTTGTTGAATTGCGTTTGCTTTCTTTTGCTTCTTGAGCTTGTCCCTTGGTTTCACCCTTTGTTTGCTCTTGCGTCCTTTATGCCTCCGTTGTTTTGGCATTTACTATTAGTGTTTCTTTTACTCCAATAATAGAAAATAAAAATGTAGGAGTTAGTTACTCCTTGTTGTTGGTTGAGGAGGGCTGTAGATGTAGAAGAGAGGATGATTTGATGATGAGGGTCATGCTTTTGGTTTGAATTTGTTAAAGTAGCTTAGCGAGCTCGTTCTGGCTTGTGTTATGAAATGGCTTGGCTTGTTTGTGGTGGAATTGAATGCATGAATTGAAATTTGGCTTGATAAATCGTGTGGAATTGGACCTTTTTCTCTTTCCGTGGATGCGGCGTACGAAATTGAGTGGTTGGTTTGTGGTTGGCAGCATGGGGGAGATGTAAATGCAACGGATCATACTGGCCAGACGGCCCTACATTGGAGTGCAGTTCGGGGTGCTATCCAGGCTGCTGAGCTTTTACTTCAGGAGGGTGCTCGAGTGAGTGCTGCAGATATGAATGGTTATCAGGTAGATTGATCTGAATGTTTTAATCTTTATTAAAGTGATTTCTGGTGGGGTAAAGCGATTGAAGTATGTTTTTAGCTCTTATACCTGGTTGTCTGCATCGGGTTACATCTGTGAAATTGGTAGTGTAGGGTTATTGTTTTACTTGAAGCACATGCGTGCAGCTGTAAATGTTGTTTACTAATTATGATGTGCTTGGACTCAGACAACGCATGTTGCTGCACAATATGGTCAGACATCTTTCCTTTACCACGTTGTTTCAAAATGGAATGCTGACCCTGATGTCCCTGATAATGATGGAAGAAGCCCCTTGCATTGGTAATAAAAGATCCGCCGTTCAGTCTTTCTTTCTATTGAAATGGATGTTTTACCTTTTCTATTTGTTCCTCATTTCTCTGTAGTCAGGCGGCTGTGTTGTTTGACACTATTTTTTCTGATTTATGATGCCTTCTTTTCTTCAAGCAAACTGCAAGTGTTGTTGGTTTGTTATTTTATTTGGTAGAGTTAAGTCAGAACACTATGTAGGGAGCTGTGCCCAATTAGCCCAAGTTGAAAAATCTTTTAAGCCTAGAGGGTCTTAATTGTTCTAATGCGTAATTGCTTGTTATAAACATTGTGAAATTTCTCTTGGCACATTTTCCATTTAATATTACCCAGCATGAAGTATTATTTTGGAATTAAAAGGCCAAGTGACATGTGGACTACTTCATTTCTGTTACATTTGTAAGCATGTTCATTATATTTATCCTTGGAATTCTCTCAATTATACATTGGTCATATCATCATCCAATTTGACTCCGTTTTTTTTTTTTTTTTTTCTTCTCCGCTTACAAAGTTGCACCAAATTTTCCCCTGAAGTTTAATGTACAGTGTTACTGAATTAGTTTCCTCTGTGCTATTTGTTGGGTTGCACATTCGTATTTTCCCTTCTAAATAAATTTTGAATGGTTCTGCTTCAGTGAAATTTTTATATAATTCTTCAGTATTTTAGAGCTATACCTTATGCTTCCTTTCTCACTTGAATTTTAGGGCTGCTTACAAAGGTTTTGCCGATTGTATACGTCTTTTATTATTTCTTGATGCACACAGGGGACGTCAAGATAAAGAGGGTATGTTTTAATGCTCTATTCTGAACTCCTTTTATTCTCCTCAAACTATTAATTCATTAAATGATGAATTTATCTTCTAATTTTCAAAGCATTACTATAGTTTATATTTTTATTTTTAAAATTTTTCCAGGTTGCACTCCTCTTCATTGGGCTGCTATTAGGGGCAACTTGGAGGCCTGTACTGTGTTAGTGCAGGCTGGCAAGAAGGAAGATCTGATGGTGGCTGATAATACAGGCCTTACACCAGCACAACTTGCTTCTGATAAGAATCACAGACAAGTTGCTTTTTTCCTTGTAGGTGTTTCATAATCAACACGGTTTGATTTGATTAGTAGTTTGCTTTCCATCTTCAAAATATTCCCATCCCTTGTAATTTGAGAAGTGGACTGGCTCTGGCTTATTTTCCTGAAAAGCAATTGTGTTCATTGAATTTATAGGATAGGTGCTTGAGTGGACTATGTATGTTCATATCTTAACCAATCATGGGTATCGTGTAGGGAAATGCCCGAAGGCTGCTTGACAAACGCTGTGATGGGAACAGCCGCCTTGGAAGAATTTCCAAATTAGGACTTGCGCCCATCCTTTGGTGCATAATTTTTGTGCTCTTGGTTACTTATATTCATTCGGTCATCTTGGGTATCTATCTTGGCTTCCACATATGGAATCAATTATATGTGCATGTGAGCACTTGCATGCATAATTAATCCTTTGTTTTGATGGTTGTCTCACTATCATTTGTATCTTACTTTTTCCTGTAGCAACAAAAATGCCAAGGCTTACAGCTGCAGGTGGTCTTCTTGCATGGTTTGGAGTTTTGCTTGCAACTGTTGGTTTGGTTATGTTTTACAAGTGTAGCTGGTAAGTGATGTGGTCTTAAATTTTACAACTTCATCATAATACCCTCTATGCCATTATATACAAGAATAAGATCTTTCTTCAAGAGACCTCTCTAGGATTTTTTTTACTGCTGTTATGTAAAATCTCGATGTATTTGAATGAGGATTATTGGTGGTTTGAATAGTGCAACCCTTGCTCTCTAACAATATGTAAACTTTTGCAATGTATTGTCCAATTGCTCTAATGGTTCTAATCCTCTATTCTATTCAATTTGTTTAGAAAAGTGGTGGGAAATTTAAGTGTGAACCATAGGATTTGAGTGGGATGTATGCAAAGAATAGTGTTTCAGGTGTTATCTGTGACATTAAGGTACAAGTACAATTATAAGACCTGCAATGTGGTATAATATTGGGTGGGTGGTAACAAGGCAACAACAGAAAAAAATCATTATGGTAGAGATCATAATGTTGCATTGAGTGAGTGGACATACTTGATAATATCGGATTGGGAATGAATAAAATCTTGCCTTATGTGGTTTTGATAGATGTGGAGCAGACTCGTAGCTCCCTAGTAAGGAAAATAGAGCATTCATTGGATGAAGGGTAGTCCTGATGCTGTAGGAAGAATGAGATCAAGAATTATACGTCAATAGTTTATGTATACACCGTAGACATGATTTAGATCAAAACAATTTGTCATTGTTTGAATCATGTTGCAGACCCTGACTTCTGAGAAAAGGCTTGGTTTCTGTTACCAAAATCCTGATTATTTTATGGTACAACCAAGTCTAATCTAAGAATCTCTTTCCTTGCTACTCTAGGATAGCTAGATAATACGGTCATGGGTCTCACAAGTATCACTGTAACCTGCATTTTTACAATATTTCTACTCACTGATGTCAGCTTCTGGCTGTATATCCTTAGTAGCTTCGCTTAGAAAGTAAATTTAGTCTAACTCAAACCTATAAAACCAACTTGTAAGGTGAAGTTTGTCCTCACTTATATATATTATAAGGTGACCATATATTTAGTCCATGTAGGATTCTCAACAACACACCTCACACTGATGGGTGAACATCTTGACCACGAGATTAGACACTTGTGGGTGGGATTAGACTTTAATAACATTTTAGAAAGTGAGGTCTTCCCTTGCTTATATATTGTATTTTGACTATATTTCTAATTCATGTGGGATTTTTAACATATATCCTCACTTAAGTATTGGACATCTCAAACGAGGGACTGGATCTTTGTACGTGGTCTGGTAGTAGTCCAATATAGCGAGTGACAAGATAAGTCAAACAAACCTTGCTAGAATATGATTTGATAGCATCCTAGTAGATTTAAGCCTAATTCAACTTTACAAAATCGATTTTTAAGATGAGGTTTGCATCTACTTATATACTATGATTTGGCTGTATTTCTAGTTCATGTGGGATCTCCAACACACTCCTTCATGTTGAGGATTGAACATATTGACCTTGAAACTAGATATTTGTGGGTGATTCTATAGCAGTTAGATAACAAGTGAGAAGGTAGGCCTAACAAACTTTACTAGGATAGATTCTAATATCATCTGAGAAAGTGGATTTGATGTAACATAGCCATATAAAATTAGTTTGTAAGGTGAGATTTATCGCGCTTGTATATTGTAATTTGGTTATAGCTGTTGTCAATGTGGTATCTTCAATATTTCATTGTTAAAATATTTGATAAATATATGGTGTCTAGTGGACCTTCTCAACAATTTTTTTCTAAAACTTTTTGTTTGACCTATCAAATAACAAATCAAGGACATTCAATCTAGGGTGGTATTAACCCAAAAATAGACATGCTTTATATCATATTTCATTTTCACTTGCTGATTCAGTGAATATCCAGTTTCAAATTCTAGATGCCTGCCACATTCTATATTAAAGCGCTTTTTCATTTGTTTTATGATGTTATTTTATCTTTGTTTTCTTAATCTCTCGTTCCCCCTCTCTTGCAGTAAGGATCCTGGTTATATCAGAATGAATATGCATGACACTCAGGCTACAAAAGATGATGTGAGTGTTTTTTTGCCACCTAATACAATATCTACTTCAATTTTGTCAACCTCTCCCTCAAATTTTATAATGTATAGTATATGGCATTGACTTAAAAGGATTGAGTGATTGTGGCAGGAGCCGCTTTTGAAGATTGAGATAAATAATCCTGCTTTGCTGGCTGGAAACTGGTCCCAGCTTTGTGCAACATGCAAGGTTCTCTTTGCTTTGTTTTGATTGTCGTACTCTGAAGCCTATAAATGTCTTGCAAACATAGACTACAAATGCCATGCTTCTTTGCTTTGAATGGTTTCTAACAATTTCATGTTGCCTTTTCTTTAGATTGTTAGGCCTCTTCGAGCAAAACACTGTTCTACCTGTGATCGTTGTGTGGAACAGTTTGACCATCATTGTCCCTGGGTGTCTAATTGCATTGGCAAGGTACTTCTGGATGCATTTTTGTTTTACGTGCATTGCATTTAACTGCTAATTGAATATTTAAGCTTTTCATTGTATAGTTTACTTTAACAGAAAAATGAAGGGGTATTAATCTGGGGCAATTTGTTATATTCTGTCCTCTACCTTATGTATGGAGCATAACACCTAGTGAACCTCTAGCATGTGGCATGCCATTTATTAATAATTGGACCTTTTGATACCAAAGGACACTACTTATTTGGTGATCTACATTACATATGGGGATTTTTATAGTGCGGACAGTTAATCTTCTAGTGATTGTTGCGATATATCTACAATTAAAATTGTTTCTACTTTATTTGAGTCTGTTCATAAAAAATCAAAGTATGCCATTCATATTTAGTAAGTAATAAGTCTTGGATAGGTTGGACTATTAATATTGTCTAACTTTGTTGCTAGAGCTATGATGATTACTAATCCTACCCACTGCCGGTTTTTTTTGTTCTTCCCATTATCATTAGTTTTGATTGAACAATTAATCTTTTTTTTTTTTTTTTTCTGGCTGGTTGAACTGATCTAATTTGGCCTGATTTCGTTACAATTTATTACTTCAGAAGAACAAGTGGGATTTCTTTGCTTTTCTTATTCTTGAAGTTTCAGCTATGTTGGTTACTGGTGGAGTTTGTCTTACAAGTATGTGTCTGCCCTGACATCGAATTACTGAGTTATGTAGTTCATTCTACTGCTCTTTAAACTGCTGATGAAAACTAAATTTGTGTGGGCAGGAGTATTAACTGATCCACTTGCACCTCATTCATTTGGGGCTTGGATTCAGTATGTTGGTAAGAATCACACTGGTGCAATATCATTTCTAATAGCCGATTTTTTCCTATTCTTCGGTGTGTTTGCTTTGACTGTCGTGCAGGCTAGTCAGGTATGTCTTATTTTTGTGTACAATTCTCTCCTGATCGTATGCACGTCTTTATTCATATGTTTTCATTCTTGACCTAGATATCTCGAAATATTACAACAAATGAGATGGCAAATGCAATGCGTTATAGTTACCTCAGAGGTCCAGGCGGTAGATTTAGAAACCCATATGACCATGGGATCAAGAAAAATTGTTCTGATTTTTTGATCAATGGTTACAATGAAGATGTGGAGTGCATTGAAGAATTAGGTCAGTCAGAGGAAGGTATAGGAATGATGAACATTGCAAGAAACTCAAACTTAGCAAATGGAGACTCGCATACCCGTGGTGAATATGCAAGGGGCCATGGAAATGGACAATATGTCATTAATGTGAATTCCAACAATACAAATTCGAAAACACATAATGGTCATGTTCATTCTTCTCATTGTAGCCATAATAACCACGGCAAAACCAGAAACGACAGTGCTCCCTTGGGCTTAGGTCTTGGACTTGGACGGAACAGCAGATCTGTTACACCTTCATCTTGATATTTTCATTTCTTGGGGAACCTAACCTGTAATGTATTATAGCCACGTGTCTGGGTTGGTTGGTTGGTTGGTATGTTTACGGTAATTCAATCTATTTGTGGCTCTTGTCTACCACACCCCCTGCAATTTTGTGCTATTACATTTAGTCATCCTATCATTTTTCTTTTCTACTTCTGTATCTAATTTAAAAGCTGATAAGTATCGCATTGAAAGCTATATATGAATGAAATTTGAATGTATTTGCCAGAGGTTTTACCTCTCTTAAATTGCTAATGTTATCAGAAAAGTTATTCTTTTCGATAACCTGACATATTTTCATATTGAGCCAATTATGTTTTGTAATTTTATATACAACTTAAATGATTAAACGTTTAATATATGCAAGTTAATGTAAAATACTTAGTGATCGAATTAAAATTATGTATATACTTTTAGCACTGAGTAATCTGATTTAAGAATAGAAGAGACTTAAAGAAGTACAAATATTTTATTAGTTAAAGAAATTAATTATTTCAAACTTCATTTCATAAGAACTATTATTCTTCTTAAATCTATTTTTATAGCTTTTCTCTTACAATTTTAAGTTAATTGTTCATAAGAACTATTATAATGATTTCTTAAGAAATTAATTCAATAAATTTCTTTTTCAATCTTTTTTATAAGGAAAATATGAAAAATTAAAATATTTATTTTTAATTTGTTTATAAGCTAATTTTAACTTCTAGAAAAATTAATTTTATTTTTCTTTTTTTTTAATCCTTATAAAAGAGTGTTCAAACAAATTTAAATGAGTTTTTCCCAGGTCAATTTTAAAAAAAAAAAAATGTTTAACTTTATTTGAAAAATTAAATTTGATTTTATCTGGAGAAGAAGATAAGATGATATAGGACATTTTAATGTAGTGAAGAGACTGATGAAAAAGACAATGAATGGGAGGTAAGCTGTCATTGTTTTCATAAAAGATATCTTGAGCACATTAAGATGAAAATGACATGGATATTTTTGGCGCATTCATGAATTAAAATTAGACATTGATTTTGATACCATGCTTAAAAAAAATACACTAAGATCAATTTATATTGTTAATATGAAAAATTAGTATAGAAGTATATATAACTTTGATACATATTTTAATCGGGATATGTTAATTGTTAAAAAAATGGCAGTTACTTCACATTACTATATGTACTTAACAAATCTTTAATATATCAATAATTTTCTCATTATTTTTATTTTAAAATTTATTTATTAAATGATTTTTTCTCTCAAAATCATATATATAAATAAATACAATAAAATAAAAAATTATAAACTTTTCTATCAATATTAACAAACATTTTTAATAAAAAATAAAAAAATATAATAAATATTAAAAAGTATCTATATTTTTTTTAAATAAATTGAATTAGTTATCATAAAATTAAATATTTAAAAATAATGTATTAAACTGAATTTTTTAAATTATTGTAAATATTTTAACAACATCTAATATTATTTTTATTATTATTAAAAGAAATAAAATATGAGATAATTTTTTAAATATGAAAAGAAAAAAATTATTTAATATATAAAATAACAAAGACATTATTAATATTTAAAAAAAATTTTAAGTATAGAAAGTATTTTGTATGGTGGAAGAATCAACTACCAAAAATTAACTACCAAAAATTAATCCACATCAGATGTACTGTAATTGCACAGTTTCAAACACAATAGTGGGTTATGCACTATTTATTTTATCATTTTATTTCTGTCAATTTAACTCTTGAGTGAGATATTTTCTTGTGTTATGTGAAAATAAATGTTTGATAGTATCCTATTGTGCATTACACTCAGCCAAGTGTGTGAAACTGCTTAATCAGACAAATTAATAATTGATTATACTAAAAATCAGATGTATTTCAAGTGGGAAAGTAATTTCAACCCCAAAGTGATATGTTTTGTAGTTTATGAATGGCTTATTCTTCTTTCCCCTTTTGGAAAGATATTTTTTCTATCAAGATTTATATATAATTTATTAACATTTTTTTTGGTAATAATACAATAAAAGTGACATCTAAAACCATCGATAATATTTTAAACAGTAATTAAGTAGTTGTTGTTTAACTAATATTGATGATCAATACAAAAAATTAGATTCTTTGAAAAACACTTTTAAAATATTATTTTAATAATTAAATAATATATATATATATATATATATATATCACAATTCCTATAGGCATGCCTAATAAACAGGAAAGATCATAATGAAAAGTTTGAAAGTTTGAGCTCTGGAACCATTAAATTTTGCAGTGTAGATTATGGAGTAAGATATTTTCGCAGTCCAAAAGAGGATTTGATGTATCATTGTTCATCATTCGGATCAGAATCTAAATCAAAATCTCGACTTTGGTTTTGTCACGGTTTGTGGGAAGACATTCTTGCATTTGAAGCTACACTTCCTCATATGTGTATCTAAAAGTAGAAAAAAAAAAACTATAAATATAGAACTAAGTAAATGTGTCTGAAGTAAATTAAAAGTAACATTTATAATTTTATCAGAAAAATGTTCATGACTATACTTGAAAAGCTAACTTAAAATTAGAAAATTAGTTTAAAGTTGAATAACTAGTTGGTAACTTCATCTAAAGTAGTTGTGAAATCATAAATATTTGGTAAAATTATTGGTTGAAGTAGCTGAAAATATAGATTGAAAAATATGTGAATATTTATATGATATATATATATATATATATATATATATATATATTATTTTGTAATAAAAATTGTATTTCGAGGTGCTTATATTTTCTTAAGTCTCAATTTTTTTATTTGTTGATTAATTGTTTTAATTACAATTTTTCTCAGTTTCAATTGTTATGTATTTTATCGAAATTGTATATTTTAGAATTCATCTTATATTATATCCTAAAATATTTTGAATCAAGTATAAAATTGAGCTGAGAAATAATTAATATCTATGTAGATGTTATGATGTTGTTCTAGTAATTAATTAGTGTATTGCTTAAAATAAACAGCCAAACATAAATGAATACAATCTTATTTAAAAAAAGAGTATCAAGGAAAATTAATAAATATTTAAAATAGAAAAAAAGGAATAAATATAAAAGCGAAAAACTAACATTTTAAAAATAGAGTAACTAAATAAAATTTTCAGCTAGTTAAAACAAAATAAAACTAGCTCAAAAGTCTTGCCAAACATATCTTATTATTATAAATACTTTTAACTCTTGTACCAAAAAACTACAATAACTCTTAATACACTTGTGAATAAGTTTGATATGATTAAATAATTTATTAGGTAAAATGAAATGTAGATTAAATTTAATCTAATTAAAATTATTTTTTTATTGAGTTAAACTCGACTCAAGTTAATACAATTCGATCTTGTATAACTTAAGTAACAAGATATAAGTGTTTAATATAAGATCTATTTAATAAGATCAAAATTATTAAACAATATTGATATTAATATTAATTATATTAATATAATTCTTATTTAATTTAATCAATTATTCTATTGATTAAATATGTATTTTAAAATATTAAATTATTTAAATAATACTAATATAGTTTATTTAACAGAGTTATTTTTAAAAAAGTTAATAAAAGATATTTTGAAATTACAAATTTTAGTAAAAACAATTAAAGTTTATGATCCAACACAATCGGAAAGGATGAATTGAGTATAAAAAGAGTAAAATAAAATTCAACTTTTTTCAAATTGTTTTTATTAGATAGAATGATGAGTTTGACCTAACCTAATTAATGAAATGCATTTGCACTTTAATGTGGCGGCAAATTAATCTATTATGAATATTTTGAATATTTTTTTCAATAGATAAATATAAAAATCAAATAATTTATTTTAAACATATAAAATTTTAGTGTCAGCTTAAATTATTTCCAACATAATGATCTATAGAAAAATTATTCTCAATGATGTTCTAACTGTTTATGGTAACTTAAATATTAGTCATATTTTTTCTCTAATAGTTACTGATGATAATAAACATTTTATTATTCTATTAAGATTTAGGAAAATTACGTTTGTGTTATTCTGTATGGTATAAGAGTTTAATTAGAATTACTTTTAGAACAAAGTAATTTATGCTTTAAAATTTAATTTAAAAACTGAATTTCTAACAATATTGAATATCAATCATCAATCATCAATCCGATACCATCTTTTACAGTATTTTTTTATTTTGTAGAAAATAAAAAATAAAAAGGAAGTATAAATAAAAAAATATTAAATCATTTTTTGAAATTATAAATGTTGAATTATTGGTTGTAATTTTATATTTTATAAATAAATTTTAAAAAAACAACCATAAACATAAAATATATTTGAGTGTAGATTAGTTTAGATTTAGACGTGAATATTCTAGTGAGGTTATATGATATTGTTATCCAATGTGAAGAAATAAAAAAAAATAATAATATGATTGGGATTTGTGAAAAAGAAGAAGGGAAGAAAGAGGAAAAGTGAGTGAGAGAGAGCGGAAGGGGCGGACGTGGGACCCGCATTTATGAGTATGACCCACTCTTCTCCTCTATTCTTATCTATACACTCTCTCACTCCGCTCCTACTGCCACGTGTCTTCTTTTCCCCTCAGTCACTTCTCTTCTTTTCTCTTCTCTTCCTTTCTCCTCTTCTCTCTGTTTTTCTGTTTCAAAGCTCTCTCTCATCAAACTAAACGCAACAACCTCACGTTTTTTTTTTTTTTTTGGTATTTCCTTCTTCCAATAATGCTTCATTAATCAATCAACCTTAAAATCGCGTAATAATAATGGAAACAATCTAAACGGAGGAATAATCTTGATCGTTTCAAAAGCAGTGCAGTGTAAATTATCTTCAATTGCCATAAAAATTATTTCCTCTTCAGTGTTTTGTTTGTTGTTTGTTTCTATTTTCTGTTAGTGTTCTGTGGGGTCGATATTAATTGTGGTTGTTTGCTTGATCAATGATCAATCATCAATATGATTAATTCTGTGATGATCTTTTCCCCCGAAGCTTGAACTGTGGTTAGTTTGACAGAGTTTGTTTTATTTATTTTATTCGTTTCTTCATGCAGTTCAGTCCAACAACACCAGAAAGTTGTTGAAGTGGGATGGGAACTTGACTTTTTTGGGCATATTTCATATGCGTATGTGATCAAAGGGTATCTGTACGAAATTGAGTGATGGGAGGTATCACCTCTAGGAAGAGAGATCAACAAGTGGTGGAAGATGATTTAAGCAGAGGAATCTCGGGAAGGTATTGTAGAAGTGGCAGCATAAAATGGTCGAGGCCCAGGAATTTACGTTCCAAGTCCAATCAATGTCCCTCCCTCCTGGATTTGTGCATAAATAGGATACGGGAGGTGCATGCTTTTTGTCAACTTGTTTGTTTTGATTTTTTTCTTTTTTTTTTTCCCTCATTACTTGACTCACATGTTTTGAGTTGTAACAGGATTTTCAAAAATACAATTCCTTTTCTGTTCTTCCAAGAGACATTAGCCAGCAGATCTTCAATGAATTGGTCGATTCTCACTGCCTGACTGAAGCTTCTCTCGAAGCTTTCCGAGATTGTGCTCTTCAGGTACTGTTTTAGATGCTTGGTGAAATTGGAAGAGGTGCCTTGATCCTACTTTTTGCTTATAAATTTCTGTTCCAAAGATGACCCTACTTATGTTTTTTGTTCTGCATGGCAGGATATTGACCTGGGTGAATATGGTGGAGTGCATGATAAGTGGATGGATGTCATCTCTTCCCAAGGGTTGTCTTTACTTTCAGTTGATGTTTCTGGTGCTCAGGTGACAGATCATGGACTACGACTCCTAAAGGATTGCTCAAATCTTCAAGCATTGACTCTCAATTACTGTGATCGATTTTCAGAATATGGGCTCAAGCACATTAGTGGTAGGGTTACTATTCTTATGATCAGTTTTTCTGACGCGAACACGTCTAGTTTATGAACATAGGAAGAACATACAAATGATTCAAATTAGTTATGTAAAATTTCTGTCTTTTATTTTGTGTCTTTGCTTGTGGTATATAGTGCAGAATTATTCTTAGATTAATTAATGTTATTTTCCTTTGCTGTAAAAGAAATATAAATAATGAATAGAAATCCTAATTGAACATTATGTAAAATTGGAATTACGCGCTATGGTTTGAATAACAATATTATTTGTTCTGAATCTTCTGGTAACAAATGGATTAGGTTTAACTTGCTAAAGGTTAAAGAGTTCTGTCTTATTAACGTATACAATTAAGAATGCCAATTTGTTTCTGTAGGTCTTTCAAAATTGGATTCCTTGAGTATCAGGAAGAGCAGCAGTGTCAAGCCTGATGGAATGCGTGCTTTCTCCAACTTATTTAATTTGGAGAAGTTGGACCTTGAGAGGTGTTCAGAAATTCATGGTGGATTTGTTCATCTTAAAGGTTGCTGCCATTCTTCATTCCTGCTCATTTATATGCAAGAAGTTAACTTATTTCTAATGTAATTTATATTTTATAACCAATCTCACCCGGCTTTAAAGTTAATGTGATGATGGATTTTCATCATTATTGGTTAACGGGGGCAGTTGCTTTTGCCTGTGCTTAATTGAAATGATAAGTTCTACTTCGTTTGATCGTTTTTTTGGGGGAGGGGGTATAAAATGATTTTAGGTGGAGGGAAGCTTGCCTTAGGTCATAAGTTAGGGGTTGCCAATGGTGGACTGACTACCAACTACCAACTGGAATTGATCCTTGGACCTTCGAGTCGAGGCTATTTGATCCTACCAGTCCACCCAACTTTCATTAGCTTCTCTAAGGGCCTCATTCATTAGATATTATCAAATGCCATCCTGCTTTGAGTGCCCTTTTATACAGCATAATTAAGAAATTACTAGGTTATATATTTAATTTTTGTCTCAATAATACAGGTTTGAAAAAGCTTGAGTACCTCAATATTGGATTCTGTAAATGTGTTAGGGATTCAGACATGAAGTCTATCTCAGGTATTGATCATAAGATGATATGGTTTTATCGTAGTCATTGCATTTCAGGTTTATTTATGTTGTACAAAGGCAGTATTACTGTGTGTCTGCATTGTGTCTCATTCTTTTGTTTTATCTGAGCTCAGTTTTTTTATGACATTGTAATCTAGTGTCTTGCATTTATTCTTATTGCTAGTTAGCAATTAACCAAAAACTGGGTGGGGGGAACACTGTTCTCCAAATTTGACTTCCTATTTTTTTCTTTTGTGCTTTCTTTCTCAGGGCTCTCCACTCACTCTACCAATGACCCTCCTTAAAGCTATCATTAGTGGAACACCAAAGAGTAGCCTTACATAAAAACCTATCTATTATGTGTCTGCATGTTTGGGTGATTAAGAAATGCACTCATAAATATGGGTATTTTGCTTTAACAATACATCAGACAAACACATGCCCGCAATATTTCTTCTGAAATCTTTGGTTTAGACTTCTAGAAACTTTTAACTCTGACGGGTTGGTTTAATGGGACAATACAAGGTTTAGCATTTGACTAGTTCCTGGTTTAAGCATCCACTTGTCTCCTTGGGTTAAGGTACTTGTAAATCTTTACAAGTGCTGAGTTAGGAAGCTTGCTTGTCTTGGATTGGGGTGAAATTTCTTATAAAAAAGACTTCTAGAAACTTTGTTTTGTCTTTGGTTAGTGGGGATGCATGTGAAACTATCTACTGAAAAATACTATCCTTCTCCAATGCATAACTTCCAAATAGGGATGACAATTGCACCAAATCCAACAGTTACTTGCAAAATACACCTGTGAGTTTATACTGGGACATGTGGCTTTGCAACTTAAATCAATTGCTGCATTTATCATCAGTTCTTTTTACTTCTAGAATTAGGAAGTTAGGTCTTGATATTTTTGAGCTGACTGGTGGCATATAACGTTTCAGAGCTTATAAATTTGAAGGAGTTACACATTTCCAACAGCAGTATTACAGATATTGGGACTGCCTATTTAAGAGGTATATTTCCAGTGTTTGTCATCCATTACAAGTGTCTTAAGACTCTGTAATTGTTGCAGCTATTTAATATCCATTCTCAAATAAAAGTATCATCGTATCATTACTATCATCAAAATATAGTTTTAGTATATTGAATAAGTTCATAACTTTGTTTGCTCTAGGTTATTCTGTTTTTCACATTATACATTGCCTGGGCATTCTTTCTGGCTTACAGGTTTGGGGAAGCTTACCACATTAAATCTTGAAGGATGCAATATTACTTCTGCATGTTTGGAGTCTATTCACGGTAAAATCAATTCTCAATTTATTCGTTGAAGTGCCATTTCATATTTTTCAATATTAGACAGCTGTTTTGTTTTCTGGAAGTTACTCTGCAATTCATGAGCTTTCTCATTTTTATTTGGAAAATTAAGGGTTTGACTAGTCCGGCATGCAATCAACAGCTGCTAAAGCGGGCAAAGACTACATTTGAACTTGGAAACTCGTTTTCTTAGGTTAATTTCTCCTAGTTAGTTATTTAACACTATTTTTTTGATACAGCCTTGGCTTCTTTGGCAAGCTTAAATCTCAACAGATGTGGTCTCTCCGATGATGGATTTGAGAAAATTGCTGGTAATTTTGATATAAAATGACCCAGTTTGAGGACTTAGTGTGTCATGTTATTAATTCTTGCTCCAAGGATGGCAAATCATTGGATTCTTGGTTTTACAGTATGTCCCTTTCCTGCAGGTCTTAAAAGCTTGAAGAGGTTAAGCCTGACTTTTAACAGAATCACCGATGCATCTTTAGTTCATCTGAAAGGTACTTAAAACATCAATATCTCATAAGAGTGACTATTTTATTCACATGCTGCTTCCCTAAATTAATCAAAACTCTTTTTTTTTTTTTAGTTTTTTTATACTATTTCTGCGGACTTTTGCCTTTGCGTTTTAATTCCTTTTACTTTCAATAGTTTGACATGAACATTATAACGTGATCTTCATGCTTTCCTATCTGCAAAATGTCCTGACTGTTACAAACTAAAAGGAGAGGTGAGAAACCTTTTCTACATTATAAATTTTCCTGAAGAGTCCTTCAAACGCTGATGATGTCTAATGAACTAATTCAATCTTTGAAGTAAACGTATTTTAAATAAAGGAAGTAAGAAAGTCTAATCTTAAGATTCTTAATATCTCTTTTGATTACGTGGAAAATTATTGTCATTATTGATGTGTGGTACATGGGTTATTATTGTTAATAGTATCCCCACAAAATCTGTTTTCAGTGATCTCTTATCCTTCTCTTGTGTTGTAATTTCTAATTAAACTCCCTTCTCTAAGTCATGTAAATGGGCGCACGAAACTGAAAAATTGGAAAAAACCTAGAAATTATTAGGTGCATAATATTTATACGCTTAAAATAAATTGCCCATTTGGTCTCTAAAGTCTACAACAACTAGTTTTTATATTCCACAAGTTGGGGTCATTATTGCTACTGAGATGTTGATTATCATCAATCATCATTTATATGATTTGTTAACTATCAATAAATATTTTTTCTTTTTACAGGTTTAACAAATTTGGAGTATTTGAATCTGGATTCTTGCAGGATAGGTGATGATGGGCTTGCTAATTTGACAGGTTTTCACCATATTTAAGTAACCATTTTCCTTTTGTTAGATTTAAATGGCCATTACATTGTTCAAAGTTTGAATAGATTTGTCACACCAGTTCAAAGTTTTATTGATCTGTGCCTCGTCATTTGACACGAGGCGTTGAGGCTTTATTTACCTTTATGCCATTTTAGCTGAATGGTTGAATGTCATACTTTGATGATTCAAATCCACCTAAGACAATAAAAATTGAAATAGAATAGAGCCATGTGAAACTTGGCTCTTTCCAACTTGAATATCTGAATTGCACTTATAAAATTGTTGTGGGGATTTAAGCTAGCATTTATAGGCTTGACAGTGTGTTTAGAATGTGTGTGTATATATATATATATATATATATATATATGTGTGTGTGCTTGGTCTGGTCACTGGTGGCTTTAATACAGTGTGTTTAGAATGTGTGTGTGTGTGTGTATATATATATATATATGTGCTTGGTCTGGTCACTGGTGGCTTTAATTCAGTTTTGCTTATAATTTTTATTTTAATTTCCTTAATTTGTTCTGTTAAAATGCTTTTTGAAGGTGGAAAAGTTTTGGTTATGAAAATGAGATTTTAGGAATTAAATAATTTCATTTGAAGTATCACCTGTGGTGTGAAATTATTAGTTATTTGTTCTTTCAGGTCTCACACTCTTGAAAAGTCTGGTGTTGTCTGACACTGACGTTGGGAACAGCGGGCTGCGTTATATAGCAGGTTGGTGGATACAATCCTGTATGGTTTTCAAATAAAAATATAAACTTTATTTTTAAGTTTTTTTGGCAGACCAAATTCAAATAAGATTATTGATATGTTAATATATTTATTGGTTGTGCTTCATGGTTAGAAAATATGGACCTGCTAATGTCTATGAGATATTCTATATTTCATAGAACCTTATTTAGTTTGTATATTTCAGATTTTAGTAAGAAAATTGAAATTGTTTGCTTTAACATACCATTATCGCATTAAATCTGAGACCGTCTTGGAATGTGATCATAGACTGTTATCCATTGGAAGATAAATTTTAGAAATCCTTTTTGAGTTACCCAAATATGAATGGTTTTTTTTTTTAATTTAAATTATAAGTGTTACCTGGCCCTGCAGTGCTAGGATGAGGTTGCTGTTTATGAAATTTTAATTTGATTCAAAACGTTATGTGGTTTCAGGACTTCTTTCATTAAAGCTAATCATTGTCAAAATATGAAATTTATCTGTTTGTGTAGATGTTTTATAGTTACATCTACAAATGCACACTCACACATAGTGTGCCGTAGGAGATCTTTACTGACGCATGTATTGATTATGTGGTTCTTGCTTTTTATCCAGGTTTAAATAAACTCGAAGATTTAAATCTTTCATTTACTTCAGTAACGGATAATGGTGTGAAAAGGCTGTCAAGATTGACACAACTTAAATCACTTAATCTGGACACCCGACTGATTACCGACAACGGACTTTCAAATCTTATCAGTAAGCATGTTCACATTCATTTATCCACTATTTTTTTTCTTTGGGTTTAACTACACCCTTATCCCTCTAGTTTAGACTTTTTGATTTTAGTTTCCCAAGACTTTTCCTAAAATATCAGGTCCCTCTAATTTTAGAACCTAAAATTCTCAAAATCTTATTTTCTATTCAAACAGTTGGGGATTTTTGACGGATTTAGGATATGGAATATTTAAAACTTTTGATGTCAGAATTATAGTGGAAATTTGATAAACATAAAACGACTCAGTAAGGGGATATTAGGGTTTGAGGAAAAGGAAAACTTTGGATTTCTTTTTGTTTTTGGTGAAATTTTATATTTTAGTTGGCGAGTTTGGAGCCAAAGAATATTGGAAATGATTTATTTGATTCAACTTGTAAAGAATTTGAAAGTTTTAAGTAACAGGAAACAGAGGAACTTAATTGACGTAATTACAAAAAAATTGAGAAATTAAATTCTCTCTAAACTTATTGGAGGACCAAAACCACACTTTAGCTATAGTAGAGGAACTAAAAGTACAACTAATATTTTTTTAATCCCCGTTTTATGCGGATTCACCTGAGATAAGTTTTTAAATCAACTGTTATGTCGTATGAACAGTTTTGTGTATTTATATAGGGTACTAGTTCCTAGTTGTGAGTAATCATCAATGTTCAATACTGCCAATGTGTAATTCTTCTGCTTGAACCTATTGCCAATCTCTACAGTTTAATAACCTTGCCGAGGCAGGGTGCCAGCCCGCATATTACAAGTTGCAACATTCGATCTATAGTTAGATTGTTGATTGAAATAGAGGTTTTCATTTTGACACCACCCTATATACCATGAACACAATTCAAAACCGGTATCAAACCAAGTGGGGACGCAACCAGCCGAGAATAGTAGGGTGGGGCAACCAAAAAAGTTTAAAATAATAAATATATACACACACACAAATTTTGATACAATACTTTTGTAGATATAATTAAAACATCAACTATGTTAGTTATTTATTAAAATAAAATATATATACCTATACATAAGATTAAATGTTTTGAAATAATAAGATTATAAAATTTAATAATTAGTGCTATATGCTACTAATGTTATTTTACTTCTCATACATTTAAGAATAATTTGCTTTTGAATATTTGGAAAAGGAGAAAAAAGTAATGTTGTCAGTGTCTTGAAAGCAAATTTTGTCGAACTTTTGGTATATTTCAATAACTAATTATAAGGCAAAACACTAAAACTAAAAATTAGTAATTCTCAAATAGTTCATCTAAAAAATTAAAGAACAAAATTATCTACACAAAAAATATAAAAAGTAGAATATTTGGTTAAAAAAAGAATGTTATTGTGTTTTATTTGAACTATAAATAGAAAATAAATAAACTAAGTATCTTAAAACTAAATTACTATATTATATATAATGTTATGGTATATCATATTAAAATAAAATCTGAAAAAAGTAGGGGGAGGCCCCGTCTCTGAAACCAATCATGTATTAATCCTTTTGTGTTTGGGGCTACGTGTATGTATATTTACTGTTTGACTGTTCATACTGATATGTAGTTAATTCTGTGCAAGCTGTGATTAATTTTGTTTGTACCGATTGCTTCAATTCTAGCTTTCTCATTGGTCTTGTCTTTAACAGATCTGAGTGGATTGGTAACATTGGATCTCTTTGGAGCACTCATTTCAGACCATGGAACTACATATTTACGATGTATGACTATATGCCATTTCTAACAGTATATTTCTCTAACCTACCTTGTTGCTAGTTGACTTTGTTAACTTGTAAGATATAACTTAATAGTCTACATTTGAAATGGAACTGCATCCCTAATAATAGGGTTCTTGCCATTTTCTTTTTAGGAAATTTATTGCTCATCACGTAGGTATTGGCTGCATACTTTGAATTTTTTCATGAAAATGTTATAATCAGTCCAGAAAATAAATTTAAAATTCTTAACTGGAGAAACAAGTGATGCAAAATCTAGCTATCTAGTGCAAGTGGTTTATTTTTTATGACGTTTTCACTCACACTTATTTTACCTGTTCCCCTCTAGAATTGATGTAAAATAGAACATTTTGGTTTCTTTATGTATGTGTGTGTATTAATTTCTCTTTTTTAGCTAGCATAAGGACGTCATTTACATAGTGGAATCTGCAATAAATCCATGTTTATTTCTTTTTGGCTGTACTTTGAGAGCAAGCAGTGTACTGACCCAATACAAAACACCAATAAATGGGAGCAGTACTACTTGGAAACACCATTCAACATTAACTCACTTTTTTTTTTCTCGTTTGTATTGTGTATTGTAAGAAATGAGCACTGATTAAAAATGATGGGGCAATACGGGTTTACGACCCTGTGACTAAGATTACTGGTTATCTTGCCGGCTAAAATTTTAGTTCCTCTTTTGTTCTCCATCTTGCAGCATTCAAGAACTTGCAATCCCTTGAAATATGTGGCGGAAGATTAACTGATGATGGCGTAAAAAATATAAGAGAAATTGTCTCCCTGACACAGCTAAACCTGTCCCAGAATTGCAACTTGACAGATAAAACTTTGGAATTGATATCTGGTATTTTCTGCTTCCCTTCATTACTTTATATACCCCATAAAACTTCTTCCAAAAATAATTATTTGGCGGATACAGACACAGCTGTAACTTGAATGGCTAGTCAATGATATATTACCTCTTGCAAGTTCAATTTGGATTTTAATTAAGCACCACATCTAACGTGCAATTGGCACGCTTCGCTCAATTTCTGTGCAGAAGTGTTGTTAGCTCTAAGCACTACTAGAACACCAAATGCATACCATTGATCATTGGCAATTGAGTGCCCGGATAATCATAACATAATTAAGCATGAAAATGAAAAAAGAGAAAATTACATGGAGAATATTATCCCTATTGGTTTTTACTTCCTCCCCTTGCCCTGTCATTAGATCAAATACAAATTTGTCTTGCTTTGTTAACACATCTATCTTATGTTTCTTTATATCTGAACTCAATACAGGCATGACAGCACTGAGGTCGCTAAATGTTTCAAATTCTCGTATAACCAATGAAGGACTACGGCATCTGAAGCCTTTAAAGAATTTGCGCACTCTTACCTTGGAGTCTTGCAAGGTTACTGCTTCTGAAATTAAGAAGCTTCAGTCCACTGATCTTCCAAATTTGATAAGCTTTCGGCCAGAATAAACCCGGAGGAGAGAATTCTGTTATCTATCTTTCTGGTGAACAACTCTCTGTACATATTTATGGCCACTGTTCCGATAGTTAAGAAAAATGTACATAAAATTGCCACGCAAGAATGTAATTATGCTTTATTTTGCATGTTAGTATTTTCCCGTCTAAGAATAAATGTACATATATCTTTCTTTTCCCCTTTCTCACCTGGATTTAGATGCCTGATGGGGCTATCTATGTGGTCTGTGTATGGTATGATAACATTCTCATGTATGTGAATGTTTGGACCAGAGTGATGGTGCTCATTACTATATCCGTAAAGTAACGAATTGTAACTGGCTTTTAGTTACTGTCTAATGTTTGTGGGTTGCATTCCATATCTTATGATTCATTTTATTGTTTCATGGTCACACCATGTCTCAGGCCGCGAGCGTAGCAATGTTGGAATTACAACTGTGCGAAAATAGAATTCTGCTTGTTATGAGGCTCCTGTTGTTAACCCTGTCAAAATCAGTTATTCGATGCTAGTCTTTTAGCACGCATACTTAACTAATGAGGGAAGCAAGTTGCATGTCACTTAGTTGCACAACTATGGACTAGTAAGTGGATAAATTTGTTTCCAAGTGTGAACTCAGATGCCTAGACTCTTTGGGTAAAACTTATGTTTTGAAAATCAGTATCGAACTGGTGTATTGATAATACTAATAATTAAATTATAGGTAAAATAACATAACAAACAATATAATATTATAATTTAATACTACTGAAAACAAAAAATCACGAATTTTATATTTTTTTTATATTAAAAGTACACGCAAAAATTATATATTTTGAGATTTAAAAGCACATAATATTCTTTAGGGAGAAGTTCAGATTAACATTTAAACAATATCTTTATAAATAACCATGGATCAATCAGAATTAAAATCACCCTTGAAGAAATTTGAAGCATGTATTTAAGTAGAAAATGCACTGCAACCGGTAAGTTTCACACACTAGGAGGAAAACTCTGAGAAAGACTACATCAGCAAAGATCAAAGAGTAGATTACACAGATAAATAACAGAAGAAAAAGGAACATGCATCTCCCGCTGCTTGCTTTTGGAACAAATTTATCATCCTAAAAATCTAATAACGAATTGAAGGGAAGGCAAAATGAGCAAAAGCAGAAACCAAGTAAAAGGTAATTCCTGTACGCCATCTTCCCAATGTGTAAAGAAAACTTGTAGACCCTTGTGTTCTTGGAAATGTAAACACCATTTAAAGAACATTTCTAGTATATTGGTGAACCCACATTCTTAAAAGTAGCATGAATAACCTGCAGCATAGACAAACCAAGGTTGTCATCAAATATGACTATAATGATATTATCAACAGCGTAACCACAAAAAGAACTCAAGGAGGGTAAATAATACAGTTAAACTATGACAAACATGTACATAACTAAAGCTTTCTGTGAGCATTAAGTTGCAGTGGAATAGAAAACATCATTTTTACAAACATGATGATTATTCTAAATAGCTTCGAATGAATAAAAGCTTCTAAATGGCTAGGAAAGTGGGGCTGCTTATTCTGTAGAAATCAGTTTCACCAAAATATGCGGCGTAAGATGAAGCAACTTCAACTCATTTATGATATGACATCTTAGAACATTTCAGATATCACTTTCTAGACTTGTATTTGACATGAAGAGCATATTTATCAGAAATATCATCTAAAACCTTTCAAACCCTTTTTCAACCATTTCCTACTGCTACCAAGCATGGATACACTGAGGAGCTTATGTGCTGTGAAATGTATTTGCAAAAGAAACTGCTCTACTAAAGTTTAAGCAAGTAAAAATTGAAACCATTAACAGCAAAACATAGTTACCTTCTGATGACAATAGCATTTCAGGCACAGAAGCAGCCTTGGTGACTGTTGGCCTTGTCACTCTTCAAATACTTGAAGAAACATATTCAACTCATGCAAGCTCAAAGGCATGACAAGTCTTTGAAACTCGCCTTCTAAATAAGGGTTCCAAACGAAATGATGGAACTCCACTCTTCCACATTTTAGCTTTGTACATCTCATTCCATGCCTCTACTATTTCATCAATTTTGAAGGCAAGACCTGCCAGTGAAAAAGTTAACATATATGAACGCATATCATTATATCTAAGTAGCTATATCAATTTTAAAAGGCAAGACCTGCCAGTGAAAACTTTTCCAAGTATCTTGAAAACATACCATCTACTGCAGTATTATTTGAACAGTGGTTCTTCAAAATTACAGCTATATCTGTTGGAGAAGCTCCTGCAAGTTCAAATTTTTCAACTGAAACCGCAAGAGTTTCATGCCACATAGGTAGCCCTAATTTGAACTCCACAAGGGATCGTTCATATAGAATGGTGCCCCATAGGAGATTTATTTGAGACCTCATATGTGCCTCCTGTGCTGCAAGTTCATCCAAGGTCATATTTTTAAAAAGCCCATCCAACCCCATCTTCTGCAAATCCAATACAGCACAGTTTGAATTCAAGTTCTGCTTTTCAGATTCTTCCCATATCTGCATTCCTCTCTCCATATTTTCTTCAGCATTGTTGTAAAGATGAAGAACCTTAGCTGAAGGCCATGTTAATAAGTCTACATTACTACTGAGTGCATGATACCAAGAAAGTTTTGCTTGCTCAAACTGCTGCAGCCCCAACGCCAAGAAGCCTTCGTGAAAATCTGACTTAATTTTAATGGCTGAATCATATTTTTCTCCTGCCTTTATATATTCTTCCAGTGCCCATTCATATGAACTCTTTATGACTTCGCATAGATGCTCTTTAGAAGACTCTTCTGTTTTATATACCTTTTTCCTCGCCTTAGACATATGCACATTTCCCCAGTTGAACAATGCAAGAGCAGTCATCTCTTGGAACTTCTCTCCTGCCATGTCAAACAGGCCTTGTGCTTCTTCGCTTGTAACCGTCTCCTCCAGAGCTTCGGAATAGAGCTCCATACCATGTTCGTGAAAATCCAAATATCTGTCAGACTCAAAACCAACATGGTTCTTGAACAATTTGGCAAACTGAATTATCCAATCCTCAATGCAAGAAGAGCTAACAACTCCATTTGCTTTTCCCACACAGCCATTCTCAAGTGCAATGTTAGTGCCAACCACTTCCTCCTCCTTCACTTTAAATTTCTCAAAAAGTGGATCCTGCTCAGGAGTGGCTTCTACTATGTGGAGTCGTATAGAACTATGAGATCCTGTTTCAGCCCTTCTTAACTCATCATCAGAAGTGATTGTGACTAAATCACCTTCTTGGTCCCTGTATTTGACAAGAACAGCTCCTAGACTTGAGAATCGATCTTGAATAACTTCTCTTAACTGGAAGAGGCTACCATTGATAGGCAGTTCAGCACATCTTATATCATCACCAAAAACAAGTTTAACTGTTTTGGTATGAACGTGTTCCCTTCTACCATTACTTCTTTCCTCTATAACTTCCTTTATATCAGCCTTCTTCTCATCAACTTTTTCCTTGGCCTTCTTCTTCTTGGATCCGTTCATCTTCTTCTCAACGACCACAATACTGCCCTCAGATTTCTCCTCGGTTTCCCTTTCTGGAATTTTGTCATTAGGAGCCTTCTTTTCCTCTTTATAGCCCTTCTTCTTGCGCATTTTCTCTTTCACTACCTTTTCTGGAGTCAAAGCACTAGGCGGTTCCACATAATTTGGAGGCAACTCAATTACTATATCGTTAACTCTCAATCCTCTCTCCTCAAGCGCATTTTCCACTTTTTCTGAGATCTCTAATGCCATGACATTATTTGGTTCAATCTTCAGAACAGTTCTGACATCTCTTAGAGCTAAATCCAGCCTATTTAAAGCCTCATAGCACCTTGCTCTCTTCAACAATGCTTTACTATATTTGGGAGTCACTTCAAGAGCCAAATCACATTCATGAATAGCCCTTGGGAACTCACTGACCCCCATCTGCATATAACATGCAGCCATGTTGCTCCTCAGATAGGAAACATCAATGTGATTTCTCGGAAGTAACTTGAGGGCTTTCTCATATTTTAGTATAGCTCCTTCTAGATCCCTCTTTTGGAACAGCTTGTTCCCCTCATTCTTCAGTTCTTGAGACATGGATATAAACACCATAGTATCATTATCATATGCTTTGGGGCTGCTATCTCCCATCTTTCCCATTTTCCCACTCTTACACCACACTAATTTATTCCACTTAAACCAAGAACACAAGATAACCAATAACAAGGCCTTCCAAAAAGCAAAGAAATATAAAGACAATCTAACGTGAAAGACTTTCAGATATAATTAACATGGCATCATCCAAAACCCAAGGAAATGGAGGACAAGATAACAACAAACAAGCATTTAATCATAACCAAGGTGACCGGGCTCATAGAACATAGCCTCCTATGCGAAGCCCATGTGAAAGTTGAAGAAAAAAATCTTTGATTGGAACAAGTGACACAAACATTCACCACAGACGTATCCTTCTCTCTCAATTATTATTTGTTTGAGCTAATGCAAATCCTATTTCAGAGAGAGACTTCAGAAAAGGTGAACACAAAACCCAGAATTTGGGAAGAGAAATAAACTTATCTGGGTGACGAGTTATGGGAAAAAGCTTCAAACTTTCAACTGCAAAGAAAACCAGGAAACAATGAAACAGCAAGGAAGTTTGAAACGGAAGAAAACCAAGACGTGTTGTTGCTGTTCTTTTGTAATGTGGAAGAATGGTTTTTCATAGCCTTCACGTTAACGCCACAAAAGCATTTGACAAAAAAAAAATGACATAACGTGAGCTTCTTAACTGAACGCAGAATCTGACATCCCATGGCAAAGTATTTTTCTTTTTCTTTATTTTTGTTATATGGTGGGTCCATTCGATATTCTTGTGTTGCTAATGAATTAACCATTAATTGACCACCTTCATAATCATGGGAAGCGTCATCAACTACAAGTGAACCTTTCACATAAAGTGTACGAATGTTCTTTTCCTCGTCCAATTTGATCTGCCATAATGATTTCACGTGGTTCTCCTCTAATTTTGGTATGATTTTCTGACAAAAATATGACCATAACATCATCTAGCAACTAAACACTCAATTTGTCACATCTAGAGAAGTAGCTAGTCACATTATTAAAGCATAATTAAATTGTAAATAAGAACAACAAACAAAACATTTCTTGGTAAGTTTCCTTTTATTGAAATTTTATAAAAATTTAGTGATTGGTTGGTAGATAAAGATTCCACTGCACTGAAACTGTAGATAGGAAAAGTGAAAAAGCATGTCTGGTATGAAAAAAAAAAGCTGGTAACTACGTTGGTGTTGATGTGTTGTGCCACTGCACACCGCATATGTGTGTGTGGCAGTGCTTGCTTGACCCTAAAGTAATAACTTCATTTTTTTATTCATAAAACTTAAACATGAATAACACAAATCTTATACAACTCATCTACGACAGCTCTACACCTTCCTAGTTGTTTCTACACTAAGAAAAAGAAAGGAAGAAAGAATCAGAAACATATATTATATTACTGTATTCATGCAAGCATCATGTTTAACAATGTATACTAATGGAATCATGTGCTTAATAACTTGATATAGGGTTTTTATTTAGTAGTGAGATCGCTTCTTCTCTTTCTTTGGTCTAGATTCTGTATCTACATGAATAGGTCAAACATCTAAGAAAAATAAATATCATCAAAAGTAGCATTAGTCTCAAACCACTACCTCGTGATCTCTGAACGTTGCAGGCAAAATGAATTGCACAAACTAATATCAACTAGGTTTATTGTGGCTTGAACTAATCGTTGTGGGTGCAATTTGTTCTGTATTGAAGTTAATACGTTGTTTTTTCCTAGGATTGTTTCTTTTTAGAGTTTAAACTATGGTTGTCTTATTAAAGATGGGAATAATTTAGCATTGCCCTTTATCGTAGTTTGTAACATGAATTTTTAAATTCAACTGTTGTCTGTCAATATTTTTAATAATTTATTAATTTTTAGAGAACTGCTACGTAAAACATAAAAAAAAACAAACAAACTACAATGTATCCCATTAAGTTAACGTAGTCAATATAGCTCAAATTTAATATTTCAAAATTTATATCCAATCATTTAATTTATTGGATGGTCCAAATTGCAAGCCAATTATGACAGATTATTCAAATTGCGTGACAAGCTTTTTAGTTTTGTCAAATTCAAATTACTTATTGTATAAATCAGAACACATGAACTTATCAAGTTTTGACCGATAAAACTATGATGGCATATAAATAAATAAAAGATAAACACATATAAATAACTGGCTCTCAAAATTTCTTTTCTTCCTTACCACCAAGAAGATTAAATATGATTTTAGTTTCAAAAAAATACTATGTTCTTCAGTGCTAGTTTGTTGGTACAAGAAAAAAAAAAAAACCCATGACCGTTATAACTTCCGTAAATGTTTGGAACCATTTTGTAACTTATATCTTATAATTTATATCTTAATAATGCTATGAGTACATAGTAGTGGAGATGCAAGCCCAGGTAGTTTCTATAAATGTTTTATTTTATAATTTTGTATAATTTTTAAATAGTTTAATTTAATAGTTATATCAATTAATCTATTTCTTGCTAAAATTTTATGCTGATTGTTAAAGATTCTAGAATGTGTACCAAGTTTATTGTAAAATACTTTTTTTTAGGTTCAAAAATTGAATCCAAAGGATTAGGATAGTATTCGTGTAAATAAATTGTTTACATATTAATTTAACTTTAAAACAAATAAAAGATAAAGAGGATAAATAAACATTAAAAGATACAAAATACAAAATACAAAATTAATATAAGAAAGAAATAAAGATAAAATAAGGAGATAAAGGTAAAAACATAAATAAAAATATAAAGATAAAAGAATCAAATTCTAATTGAAGAGACTGTTAGAACAATTGAAAAACAGTACAAAATAATATGTAAGACATTGGATTTAGGTTTCACCAAACTATCCCTGATTAAAATAATTTTTAAAATTGGTCTCCATAAACTTCAATTACAACATGAATTAATTTATTCAAATTTTAATTCATTGAATAATTTCACGTTAATTAATTAATTATAATTTCAATCTTGGTAATTATAATTAATCAATCAACGTTACACAAAGAGTTTAAAATGACTAATTAAAATTAACTTTTGCTAGCATTAACTCTAATTAATTAAGTACCTTTTTTAACATTTTGGGCTTAAAACATGTTTAAATATCAATTAAATTCTAATTAATCAGGTAAGAAGTCATTAATATAATTAAAATTAACATTTAATAGATTTCAAATCTTATATGAATTGAAATATGATTACATCTAATTCTAACAAGGAAAGTACTCATATATTTTCACTAAAGCATAGGGTTGCCAGCCATCCCACCAAAATTTATCAATTTATTTTTCAAGCTAAAAGTTATAATAATTTTAATAAAGACCCAAATAAAAGATATTTAGGATTTTTTTTATTTTTTTTTTTTTGCAATCTATCACTTAAGCAATCTCAATTAAACTATATTGATGTGACTTTACTTAGGCGAAGATAATTTTTCATATCTTCTTATTAAATTATGCTTGCTTTAGTAAGAAAATCTATATTTTAAACAAATATTCTTTAATGTTATTTATTTAAATATATCTTTTTTCATCTAATTTGAACTATTTTATCTTTGTTTCAACCAACCATCAAATTACTCTATTTAATAACAAAGATAAAAAAGAACTAAAATATTTTTTTTTAAACAAGAAAAGTTCAAAAACTTAAAATATGTGCACAATAATCATTGTTAAAAACACAAATATCAAATATCCTAAACTTAAATTTTTGCTTGCCCTGAACCAAAAGAAAAATTATAAAAAGAATATATGATCTAAGCAAAAGCATTTCTCAATCAACATTTAATGCCTATTAAAAAAATGTCGTTCATCTCAAAATAATAATTTTATGCAAGGACCATCAGTATCTTTCTGGACTTATCATGTTTAATTTAACAAATGATATATGGTTTTTCTTGATAATCAACTGCACCATTTGAAAACAAGAGAGCATTAACGTTTTTCTTAATTTTTTTCTTAAAGCATACTTTATGTATACTTTTTCTAGAATTTTTTTATTTTGTTTTATTTCTTATATTTTAACGACCTTCAACAAATTTTTTAACTGTCTAGGATAATAATGTTAATCTCTTTCCTGTGTTAGAGATACTAACATTTTTCTTTTATTGGTGAGTATAATACACTCATTCTAAATTTAGAACTCTTACTATTTCAAGTCACTTATGTTTCCTTTTTTATTAATATGTTGAAAACACTTATCTTTCAATTGACATAGATTTCCTAAAACAAATTTTTTTGTTTGTTTCAAATGGAGGGTAATTTATGTTAGGTTGACTTTTTAACTTAATAGTTATAACTGAAAACAAAAATGTTTTGATTCTTTCCTCAAACAAAATAAAGAGATTGAAGCAAAATCATTTATTTAACAAACAATCTCAATACTTAAATATAGAATTACTAAACTCATCTGACTATATTTTAAGCGCTTAATTTCTAAAAAATCAACTCATCCATTAATCATAAAGGAAGATGCTTCACATTAATTTTTGAGAAATGCATTCACAATTCTTAAAATTTTCATGCTCAAGTAATATGCAATTTTTATACTTTTTTCAAAAAAAAAATGCAGAATGTAAAAGAAAAAAACTAATTAGAAAATAAAAAAAAAATAACTAAAAGTTTGAAAATAAAAAAATTGATCCTTGTGCCGTGTAGATGCAGAATAAAAATATGACATTTAAGTTTCTAAATTAAAAAAAGAAAAGGGGGTTAGGTAGCCTTTAAAGGCGAATTTCCTTTGCACCTAAAGAGGAAAGAATTTGATGTCTAGAAACACTGATAATTCCATATTGGTTAGATATATCAATAAACATTACATCAGCTAGAGCTTAGTGTCTCAATGTACCAATCCATGTAAATCACACTCAGCTGCAACCTTAACCATACGTTTTACAATAATGATTGTATCTTTTTCGCCATAACAATTACCCTTCCTCATAAATGTGAAGGCAAAAGGAGTAAGTTTCAGCAGAAGATAAAATATATTGCTAGACACAAATCTTTTTTGTGGTCATTGGCAATCTTGGTTCTGAACCACTTAACCAGGGATAAAACATAACCACATTCAAGGATCTTTACTTCTTGCTTAACATCCTCAACAACAATGGGTATAACTATTTGCTACTAAATTCAAGGATTGATTCAGGAATGCATGAACTCTTACAAAAGCAAATCAGAGTGTAATAATAAGAGAACACTAGGAAAGAGCTTAAGTTAAAACTTGATGTAAAAACATTGATAGTAAGGACCATTTCTATTGTATTTATACTAGAATTTTGCTAAAGCCAGAGGTGGCACCAGTCTCTTGATTGTGGCGACAATATTTTGATTTTACCATTGTATCATCTTGTTACCTTTCCATTTGTAAATATGTATAATTTGTTTGTCAGGATGTGCTTAATTAGAACTAGTTCTGATATTAAGGTTTGCAGAAATGCTGAACACTGAAACTAGAAATAGATTACACGGGATATTAATTTCTTATGACAGCGTGATATGTCTTTTCCTCGTTAAAGGAAGTAATTATGTACTACCAGTACCTGCTGAATCCAGAATACTAACAGATACTGACAATACCTCTAAAACACTGAATTCCATTAAAGAACTGGTTATCCAGAGTGAATCCACAAACAAAATTACAGGATTAGAGCGATTATTTATTAAGGTTGAAAATTTGGCAATGCTTGAGGGCTCTTTTGTGGTACACTTGAAGACAACATCTATATACAGCATGTACACATCTTCCGAATACAGAACCTCTAAGGCCTTATGCAACTTCAAGAACAAATGGCCCGAGCAAATTCCAAATAATATGCTTAACAAACTGTTTAACCTACTGAGCCCTCAAGCTTCAAGCTCATGAGTTGGTTCACTTCAGAACCAAATTCATCAGGAAGCTCATTGAAGACATCACGGCAAAATCCAGAGATCATTGCGGCCATTGCTTTTTCGTAGTCTATTCCCCTTTGTTGAAAATAGAACAATTGATCTTCTCCAATTTTGGATGTACTGGCTTCATGTTCAATTCTTGCCGTTGGATTTTTCACCTGCAAAATAATCGTGATTTCTTTAGCAAAACAAAAGTACCATGGAAGATATGGAAGCAGGGAAAGACAAAAGAAAATGGGAAGTAATGCAGGTTAGGCGAGGCAGGGAAACTGCATAATAATGCTTTTAAAAAGACAAGAATAACTCCAAAAAAACTGATGACCTGTTGTTTGATTTTTAAACCAAGAACAAAGAGATACACCAAAACTCTTGGCTTACAAAACCTCTCTCTACTTTAATTTGATTACATCAAATCTCCGGCACATTCCCTCTCATTAAGGATTCAACATTTTTTAATGACGTTTCACAAGACCATACATTAGTGCGGGTTCTGCCAAAGGTATACGATAGATTGAACAACAATCTTAGAAATAAACTCTAATACCATCTAGGCAAAATCCTATCTTAAATTCTTAAGTCCAAAATAAAGATTTCCTTAGTTCAAGACTATTGTTTATCCACCCCTTCCTATTATATCCTAAAAAAAACATTTTCTCTGATTCCAACCAACAGCTACAACAAAAGCCTATTCCAGCAGGTAAAGTCAGCTACATAAATCACACAATACCACTTTGTTTATCAAAACAACGTACCTAAAATCTATCCAGCAAGATAAACAAAACACAGAAGAAAAGCAAAAAGGGTTGCTACTACAGACCTGGATGTAAGGATAGGTATTGGCAGCTGCTTTGTCCCCAATAAGCATGGAGTCACACTGTGATGAGTTTCGCGCATTATCCGCCTTGGACAGAACCTGAACCAGCCCTCTATAACAGTTCCTGGAATGTCCAACCGAAATACCCTTGGAGATAATCCTACTCCTAGTGTTCTTCCCTTTGTGTATCATCTTGGTCCCTGTATCAGCCTGCTGATAGTTATTCGTCAAAGCCACAGAATAAAACTCTCCAACACTATCATCTCCCTCCAACACAACACTCGGATACTTCCACGTGATCGCAGAACCCGTTTCCACCTGGGTCCACGATATCTTCGACCGCGCCCCGTCACACACCCCTCTCTTCGTCACGAAATTGTAAATCCCACCCTTCCCGTTCTCATCCCCAGCGTACCAATTCTGCACCGTGGAGTACTTTATCTCCGCCTCCTCCCCACAGTACAGCTCCACCACCGCCGCGTGAAGCTGGTTCCGGTCGTAAGACGGCGCCGTGCACCCTTCCAAATACTCCACAAAGCTCCTGTCATCGGCGACGATCAACGTCCGCTCAAACTGCCCCGTTTCCATCGCGTTGATTCTGAAGTAGGTGGAGATCTGCATCGGGCACTTGGTGTCTTTGGGAATGTAGCAGAACGAGCCGTCGCTGAAGACGGCGGAGTTCAACGCGGCGTAGTAGTTGTCATCGGAGGGCACGACCCTTCCCAAGTACTTGCGGACTAACTCAGGGTACTCCTTGATGGCCTCGGAGATGGAGCAGAAGATGACGCCGGCCTTCTCGAGGGTTTTGCGGTGGGTGGTGGCGATGGAGACGCTGTCCAGGACGGCGTCGACGGCGACATTAGCGAGACGCTTCTGCTCGTTGAGAGGAACCCCGAGCTTGTCGAAGTAGCGGAGGAGTTCAGGATCGGCGTCTTGAAGGGATTGCAGAGAGGGTTTCTTCTTGGGAGCGGAATAGTAGCAGATATTCTGAAAATCGATGGGAGGGTAGGTGTTGTCGGACCAGGTAGGGAGTTTCATGGAGAGGAATTTCTCGAACGCCTTCAAGCGAAAATCCAACATCCATTGCGGTTCCTCTTTCAAAGATGAGATCAGACGGATGGTTTCTTTGGAGAGGCCTTTGGGGATCGAGAAGGAGTCGATGTCCACGCTGAATCCGAACTTCTTATCGTAGTCGCGGTTGCGGAGGATTTCGCGGATCTTCTCGTCGGAGGAAGTGGCGGTGGCGGTGGCGGCGGTCTCTTTGACCTCGGCGCGCACCGTTAAGTGGCGTGAAGGTTTTGGGGGTTTGATGTTTAGGGTTTGGGGGGGAAAGAATTTAGGGTGGCGCGTGGGTTGCGGTGGTAAGGGAGAGGGGGATATCCCGCTGCAGCGGAGAAGAGAAGCCATGGATGAGGTTTTGGTTTCACACCGATTATCCAATAAATTTGGGAATTTGCTTCCTTCTTACTTGTGGGCGTCGTGTGGCCCTGGCGTGCTCTTTCTTTTCTCCAACACAACAAAATCAGTTTCCATTTATTTTTTTAATATATATATTCAAAATTATACTAAAATGAATTTTAAGTGGAGATATATGAATAAAACAAAGAATTTAGATTTGTTGCCATTTATTTTATTTTTTTATTTACTTGTTTTACTCTTGGATCATTTCTCTCTTATCTGACAAATGTCTCATAGACGAATTTGTAATTTGGGAAAGATGAATTGAAGATGATGTATGTTACTGTCATATATAGAAGCAGAAATTGTTTGTTCTGGTTACAGACAACTTTTTTAGGCAGTGGTCATGTTTGTAGCTATCTTTGGTCCATGGTTTCACCTTCCTTTCCCTTTTGCATATGAAAGAAACAGTCATTTATGAGTTTTGTTGCATTGTGAGCCATGAGTTTGTTGGATATGTTTTACCTTTGTATTCTAAATGTTTTTATTTGTTTTAAAAATACTTTGTTCATGTTTTCTTGCAGAAGAATAAATTCATGGAGGTGTGGACGAGAATTGGGAAGAGTTACACGATGAGAGTTTCTTCTACAAAAATAAAAAGTTTGATTTAAATGTTTTAAAGGAAAAAAAAAATGGACCAGAGGACATGGTGGTGGTGAAATTATATAAATTTTGTAAAAACACACACTTTATTACACTTTATTGCAAATTTAGAATTTGATCTGGTAAACTATGTATAGATGCCCTTGTACTTAATAAAGAAAAGTTTCATATTTAATAACGAGTCATTCAACTTTAATTTATTAATTTATATGAGAGTAGTGGAAATAGATAACCCAATATAGATTAATTGGACATAGTCACTATTTAATGAAAGTGATACATATTTACTTAAGTGTGTATCTCTTCATTAGTTAATGTAAGTATTGTTATGTATAAATCTATGAGTTGAACATATGTTAGTTTAGGATTTTTTTTTTACTATGTATACTTGGATGGAAAATTTGAATTATTTTTTAAGGATTAGTTAGTAATATATAATCAATATTAATTTCAACACGTATATATCTATATCTAGAGTTAACTTTTATAACTTATTTTTAGTTTTTATCCTTTGTGAAATAAATAAAAGATTAATTAGATAATTTTTTTTTAATAAATTATTGACTATGTAAAAATGATGAGATGTGATATTTGGAAGAGAATGTGATAAATGAGTCCAAAAGTTTCAATAAATTATTTTTTCATATAAGAACTTGAGCAAGTTGTACAAAAAAAATTGATATGCATTTATAAAGAGTGAAACATAACTAACAAACTTACGAAGTCAATGTATAAAAATTTAACTAATAAAATACATAAAGTGGATAACATATTAAACAACCGTCCCCACTCACGAACTAATATTATTTAGTCATCTAAAATAATAATTTTTTGTTCCACACTCATGAGTACACTTAACGCTGCATTGTCAATTCTATATATTTCCTACAAATATTACAATTACTCAAATTAAATTTCTTAACATGTGATATGGTCAATTCAACAAAATTTAACACTAAATAACATTTATATATAAAAACTATTGTAATATATTATATAAAAAGACCTTTACCAATATCCTTTTATAGCTTAACAATTCACTATATCTACACCACAATCTATTTTAATCAACATAAAATACTCATTTGTGTCTAATTTATTTGATTTATTTTCTAATTTTTTAATAAATCTTATAACACCGCCTTTGGCTAAATTTACATGCAATTTATGCATACCGATCCTAATAACCATTCAAAATTTATGTATCAAAATCACTCTTTACATTACAAGGACCGAGAGTTTGTTATTGTAGTAAAATTGTTTTACAAAAAATCTCAACAAATGTTTTTATTTATTTTTTCAAATAAAATTTAAAAAATTCAAATATTTTATTCACCTCAAATTAAATCAATATTAACTTTTAAATTTTAAATTAATCCTTACTATTAACTATTATTACATTCCCTAATTTCATACCATATTTTTAAATAATTTAATAAATTATAACAATGTATTAATAAAATATTTTTAATTTATTATATTTTTCATGTTAATTATATTTATAAATGTTTAAATTGTGTTTCCTTTAATCGTTAAACAAATAAAACAATATAGATTTCAAAATTCTATTTTATTTTGTAATTATTTTATATTTCTTATTGTATTTTTAATTTTTTTTAAATTATATGAACGGTTATAATAACACCAATAATGATATTAGTATTATTATTATTATAAATTTTATATATTTTTCTATCTTTCATTGAATTTTTATACAAACTATTATAATAATAGCAAATTTTATTCCCAATTAAATTGCAAATTGAAATTTAAATTACATTTACTTTTTAAAAAAAATTATACTGAAATTGTTTATTTTTTTTGTTCTTTCTTCTAAACCAAACTAAAATTAATTTCAATATTTATAATTAATTTTTAAATTACTTTTCTGTATAATTTTTAATATAATTTTTTTTTTATTTTTTCCTTCTTCATAGAATTAAAAAATATTAAAAAAGTCAAGTCAGAATTTGGAAAACCGGAAGTTCTTATCTCTTTTCCATCGCATGGAATACGTTGAAAATTTGACTCTCTAGAAGCCAAATTCAAAACATAAAGAATGACTGAGTCTAGTTTAGGAAATAAATTGGAGATCAGGGGTTTAAAACTGGTTTATTCCTGGAAAAAAAATAGTTATGACTTTTTTGGTATACATATGAGATAAATGCGAAGAAATATTTAATTGGTTCATTTTGATCTCTGGTAGAGAAAATCACTCCAAATTTATGAAAGTGAAGTTGCAATCTCTCTGTCCAGTTAAATTTGATTTTAGTTATGGAGTTCTTCGATTAATGTGTTGGAGATGACGTTGGCAATGACATACAGTTATTTATTAAGTTTTTTTAATTGTAATTTATTTTAATATTTGTGCTGGTAAATATTTATGAGAAGTTGCTAAAAAAATATTTAAAGTAAAAGAAGTGGAAGGAGTGGGTTCACTAAAAATTAACAGTGAAGAAATCAGGAACAGAAGAGGTGATGGCCAAAAAGCGGAAGGCGAAGAAACCACTGAATGTAAAACACCACCACCACTTCCAAACCCAAAACCAAAACCTCGCCGCTTTAATCTCCAAAGTAACACACTCAGCACACTCCTTTCTATCCCACAACGACGTCGTTCTCCTCCCTTCCCAATCCCTCCGTCTCGAATCCCTAATCTCATCCCTCATTTCCCTCTCTCCACACCCCAAACCCTCACCCCTTCTCTCTCCGCCACACCAAGACTGCTGGTTCCGCCGCTTCGGCTCCGTCTCCGATTCCAGATGGCTCCACGCCTTCCGCATGTCCAAGCCCTCCTTCTCCCAACTCCTTCACCTCCTCTCCCCCTCCCTCGCCCCCTCCTTCCCCCACATCGCCCCCGACTGCGTCCTCGCCGCCGCCCTCTTCCGCCTCGCCCACGCCGCCCCCTACGCCGCCCTCGCCCGACGCTTCGGTATCGCGCCGCCGGAGGCCTGCCGCGCCTTCTTTGCTGTCTGCAAGGCGGTCGTCAACCAGCTAGGACACCTCTTCGAGCTCCGCACCGATTCCGAGACGGTTGTGGTGGGGTTCGGCTGGAGTTCTCTCCCGAATTGTTTCGGGGTTTTGGGGTTCGCTAGGTTCAGAATTGACGATTCGTTGTTGGGGGAAAATGGGTGCATGATGGTTCAAGCGTTGGTGGACTCGGAAGGGAGGTTCTTGGATGTCTCAGCTGGGTGGCCAAGTACCATGAAACCCGAAACCATTTTGCGTGAGAGTAAGATTTATCACGAGGTTGAGGAATCCAAGGAATTGTTGAATGGACCGTGTTATAATCTCAACGATGGTAATTTGATTCCTCCGTATATTCTGGGAGAATCCTGTTTTCCCCTTTTGCCGTGGCTTTTGACGCCTTATAACAGAGTGAATGAGGAGGATAGTTTTGGTTCGGCGGAGAGGGCTTTCAATTGTGCTCATCGGAGTGCAATGGAGTTGGTTGGTGATGCGTTTGGGAGGCTTCGTTCCAGGTGGCAGCTTCTCGCGGCCTCGAGGAAGTGGAAGCTAGAGTGTATTGAGCATTTGCCGTTTGTGGTTGTTGCTGGCTGTCTGTTGCATAACTTTGTTGTGAAGTGCAATGAGGAAATGCCGGATGAAGGGGTGGGAAAGGGTTGCTTGGAAAAGGAAGAGGGGTTTCCTGATTTTGATGGGGTGGGGGATGAGAATGCAGTGAGGGTAAGGGATGCACTTGCTATGCATTTGAGTAGGACGAGTTCCAAAAAATGAATGAATTTTGTGGATGGAATTTGAATATATGGTATACGTATTTTGATTGGTCAATGTGTTTTTGGGTATTGCTGGCAAATGTCACTTGCAGTTTGGAAACCATGTATGGCATCAGTTCCATTATATTTGATTCATTGGCTTCTTGTGTAGTATTGAAGGATTGCTTCAGTTGAAAGAAATCTGCAATCAGCATAACTTTTCAACTGTTGGTTCCGCTAGTGTTCAGATTTCTCATATCATTTTCGTCTGTTACTGATGAGCTGTTTTCAAAAATTGGCACAAAATTCTCCCCGATTGTGTGGAAGCCAATTAGAATTTAATTGCTGGGTTTGCTAGTGGAACCATCGTTAGTACAAAGCATAAAACTTTCCTTTTTATTCTAAACCTGATTAGCAAACAATCATTCAGATTTGTACTTGTCACATGCTTCCAGCTACTTATCACGATTAAAAATGTGTAGAACTGCTGCAATTACATTTAATGTTAACCTATAAAAACACTGCAAAGCCAACATAAAAACTTTCATGAGATCAGCCTTACTCTTTTCCCATCTTACGTGTCAGTGGTAAAGGACACGGGTGGTTACTAAAGAAAAGCAATACAACTTTTCTGCTGTAGAGGTCCACAAAGAAAAGGGCGTTGAACCTGACAAGTTGTTGTGTCACTTGTGTGCTACATTGAATACTTCCGGGTGCCTAATCTAGGAAGTTGAGGAGGGACTCTTCCAAAATTCGTTATTAGAAAGATCCAAACGCTCGGTTTCAAATGGGAGAATGTGACTCAGTTTTGTCAAGTTAGTTGTCAATTCCAAGTTCATGCAAGTTGTTGTTCCAACTTTTGGAAGACGTCAAACCACCCTCAGAATTAATTATGAAAAATTATTGCCAAAGTGCAATTTTGCGATGGATCAGTGAAATAGTGAGCGAGTACCCACCAGGGTCGGTAAAATTTTAAATAATAAGTTAAACTTTATTGTCGTGGTTGTAGAAATAATGTAAATTTATCCAGATCTTAATACTAGTGGTCCTTAAATAATTAAACATTTCATCTTTACTTATTTTCTTTCCAAAAATTTGTAATGAATTTGCTGCTTTACACACTGATATTCACCCAGGGAAAGAAATATACAAAGAGCGAGATATAATTAAACTTTTCATAATCGATCTACTAATTTAGTGTTAACTTACATTACTAGCATTAAGACTGAAAGGCAATAGTTAACATTTAAGGGGTAGCTGGAGAGAGTATGTACATGTACAAATACGAAGACTTGGGCACCAAATATTGGCCAAAAAGTCTAACACTGTACATTTTGTGAGTAGATAGCAGCCAGTCATGGTGTGACGGCGTCGGCAAATCTCCATTTCTACGGGAATGAATCTTCTGCCAGATTCCCTAATTGATGCTGCATATGGTTGAACTCATTACAGTAACAAAATGGATACGTGTGAACGTGTTCCATCATAGTTTAAGCTTAGGAGATGAACAGTTCTTTGCACAGTTCAACCAGCAAGATATTAAACCCTTGAAGCCAGAACCTGATGAAATATCCTCCCTTCTTTGTACAACTCTCACAAACTCGCTCACACTTAGGCTTCCGTCACGGTTAGCATCAAACACATGGAAAATTATGTCAACCATTTTATCCGTAATACAGACACCGCAAACCTGCATGAATAGAACATAACACGTAAGAAGTTATTCGTGAATTCAAAATGGTTTTGATTTAGTTTGGCATAGGGAGATATTGGTACTTGAGATGCTGCTCTCTGAAAATCAGTTTTTGTCAACGCCCCATTAACTTTTCCATAACTGAATATGGCCAGAGAAAAGGATTGCAACTTCTTGCGCAATTCTGCAAAATCTCGAAACTCCTTATATGTAACCCTTAAGTCTCTTAGTTTCCGGTTCCTGTTTAATTCTTCGACCCTATCCAACAGTTTGCTTATGTGATTGACGTCTGCAGATGCAACTAAGGACAGGGCAAAATCTTTGGCTGAAATGCTTCCTTTTTTATGGTAGTCATAATGGGAAAACTCCAACCTCAAGATCTGTAAATTAAATTAGAAGAGCAGTGTAATGTTAATCAAATCTTTAAGGATGCACAGTCACGCTGATTCAAGAACTAGAATTTTCATAAAGTTATCAACATATTTTGGTGAAGTTGAGTTCAATTTTTCAGCGAACGTTCTAGTTGCTAACAAGATGGTTGAGTCTTATTGTTATGGAATATAAAACTGAGATCGTGATCAATGAAACAAGAAACAGTTCGTACAAAAGAATCTGACACATCATATAGATCAAAATCTTAAAACTCGTTATTTATTCACATCTCATTTATATATTGCACATGTTTATTCCTAACGTAAGACTTCTTCACCCACATTTACCACTCCAACACTTACGACACCAATGAAACATTCCAAAGACAGCAAAGTAGCTTAACGTAAACTCACATACCTCTTCATGCAGCTGTCTTAAGAATTGAACAAATCTTTCATGTTGTAAGCATAAATTTCCATGTTTGCCAAAAAAATACTCCAAGAGACCCCCATTTTCTACAGAAGCTTTACTGCCAAGGCGTCTTCCATCTCTGTGATTGGCCCCTTGTCTGTTTTGTGATCGCATCAAGGCCATCACTTTCTTGAATTCTTGCCTGTCTATTTCACTGTTGACAAACTCCTCTTAGAAATATTCAGACATCCAAAACTTAAAAAAAAAATCCAAATTCTTATACAGACAGATCTGACTAGTAATACCAATCCGTTTGACATTGTAAGATGTAACTAAATCTTGTCTACACTTGTCTGCCTTCATGCTTGTTACAATTTATATCTTAATTATATAGCACAGTCCATATATTAACGTGCTTAGTGCTATACAGACAATGTCATATTAGATTTTCCTTAATAGTAACATGATTGAGTTTTAGATTCTGAGCAATCCAAAACACTAATGGTGTAATCAAAAGATCTACGTTTGAATTTGATTTCTTCAAACAAGTGATAGTGGACTCTACATTGTAAAAAGATCCATATCTAATTTATGGATAGTTTCACTAGCGTGTGTGTCTATATTGTAAAAGGAATCATTGATGGTGCACACAACACAACGTGCCGAAGCTCATTGGAAATTCCATCGATGAATTTGAAGGCCAAAGCTTAATGTAATTTGTAAATACAGCTTATGACATATGGAAGGAAAGGAGAAGTTCCTACCCGTTGTTATCAATGTCAAACATTTTAAAAGCCACTGAAAAGCTGGACTCTGGTATGCTGAGGAGAGTAACAAAAAATATATACCTGGTGTCAAGAAAGAATAGCTTTTGTTATCCAAATTACATAGCATCAGTACTCAGCAATTGTTTATGACAGAAGATTCAAGCAAATAAAAAAGACAACAAATACTCACTCCGCAAAGGAAATGAGTCCATCATTGTTAGTGTCAAAGAGCATAAAAAATTGTGAAGGTTCGCACTGCAACTCCCCAGGAACCTGCTCCCCTCTTAGAAAACCCTCTCTAACACGGGTTGATTCAGAAGGGGGAAAGACAGGAACAATGGCACGCATCAAATCTGCAGGTGTCATAAAAACCTCACCACTAGGGGTTCGAACAGATGCAAAGTACTCAAAAACCTGCACTTAACATGGTGCCAGATAATGAAATATGCCATAGTAACAACAATTCGCTGCTTTTTAAGCTAAAGAAAGAAAAACAACAACAACAACATCATGACTGATCATTATACAAACACATCACGACAAGATTGTCTACCTTTTCAGGGGGGCTCTGCAAGCGAATGCGTTTTTCATAATTAAAGAATACTCTTCTTCTATAGTCATCTGCATCAAATCAGAACCATAACAAATCTAAATATTTGCAACAAAGCAAATAAATTAACAATTAAACTACAACAATCCTATCTCTATTGATTAGACTTGACTGATCAATACATGTCAGGGAGTTTACAAGACATCTTGCTCCACCAACTGAACATGATCTCGTGACATTGCAAATTGAAATTTAGAGAAAAGGAAATTAAGCACTAAGATCCAAAAAAATGTAACAAAGATGCAATCTGCAACGTAAATCATTGATGAATAGGAGGGTACCGTTAAAGAGAAACCTGGAGGGTTTGTTCTGACGCTTTTTTTGGAGCTGATCCTGATTGGCAAAATCAGAAAATGACTGAAGAGAATTGGCACCAGGAGAAGACAAAGAGGACCAATACCAAAAGCCTAAGGTGGAGCCAACAACCACCACCCCAGAAGTGATTGCTCTAAGAAAGGCCTCAAAGTCTCTGATCCTCTCGTCACCATGTGAGGGCCCAACAAAGGAGCTGAAAGAAGAAGAAGAGGATGATGATGAGGTGGAGCCTTGTGATTGGCTGCAGAACGGCCTTACGTTATGCCTCAGAGAAAGTTGGAATTTTCTACCCAAAGAAAACATCTTGACGTTGAATTGAGACTAATGCGAAACTGGGACGACGACAACAACACAGGATCTATGGACAGTGGTTAGGGGCATAAGTATGTGGATGCAGGAATCCGATGTTATGTCGGAGAAAATGTTGGAAGAGGAATTTGAGGGTGCAATGAGAAAACGTTGGAAAGGAACAGTGTTTGTTGATTCAACCAACATGTATTGTGTGTACGGTTGGAGCGGGAAAATGTGTGGTCCTTTGACTCGGATTCTACGTTGCATCGTTGATTGCTGGTTACCATTTCTCCCAGCATGCATGGACATGGAACCCCCATTTTCCTCTCTCACACACCTCATCATTTTTCACAAATTGCTCTATCTCTAATTTTATAATATTTCAAATATGAATTTTTAATTAAATGTTTTTTACTCTATAAAAATTATTATGTTGCTTTTTTCATTATAATTTCATATGATTAAAGAATTAAAGTTTTGGGAAAAACAGTAAATTACTCTTTTATTAAAAAATATAAATATTTTTAACCAAACAAACATATTTTACACAATGCTAAAATTGTAATTCCTAAAGTTTACCATTCTCCAAAATCATGAGTTGTTGATATGACATAAATTTCCTTGTAAGAAATGTCATTGAAATTCTTCTCCATACCACTGAATGATAAATAAGACTCCTTAAACAGGAATGATATTCACATGAAATAAACCTTAAATGATATCTCACTTACACTTTTTTATATTAATTTATCCTGTGCCTGTGAAGCTAGGTTTCCTTCAGCGAAAAGCTAGGAAATAATTCATACAATTTACAACCACTTAGATTTATTTAAGAAACTGATAAAAATGTAAATATATTATTACATAGCATGCAACTACTAATGTATAATTAATAAAATAAATATCACACGTTAATAAGAGATTAAAAAAATAATCTGAGTTAATATTTTTTTCATACAGTCCCAAGTCTATATGTTTTAATTTTAAAACGTTCAGATTTTAATTTTTTTTAAATCTCGATCATAAACTATTTTTTAATTTTAATATAAGGAAAAAATGTAACTTATTCTGTTTAAATGATAAAAAATGAATTATGATCCTTTTACAATTTTAAATTAATTATTTTTAATTTATATTCGGGTGATGCATCTAATATTGATTTTAGATGACATTAATAATGCACAAATTTTGAGATAGTAGATATGCACAGAAGTATAGGTCTACATTAAGTAGTAGTATTGTAGTAGTGCTGCGCCCCCTTTCCCTTTCACCCATTGGTTTCTCTAAACAATTAATTGACCATTAATATCTCACATGATATCGGTTGGATTCTGAGTTCTCTGTCAACCCCAGCTATGCCATAAAATCTACAAATCAAGATCATAGACCACCAACCATGGCTAAAAGCTTTGAAGGAAATCAAACAAAGTAAATGATGTTAATGTTTAGGTGGATCCAAGACATGCTAGTTTGTAATGAAATTCAATTTCTTTTCATAATTTGTTTAGTCATAACCCATATTTTGTTGAGTTTAGTTCTGATTCTTCTCATGAGTTGTTAAGTCATATAAGCCATATTTTATTAAGCCTAGAATATTTTTAGAAAATCAACAATTGGACCATTGAAAAAATCATAACACATGTACTAAAACTTGTGATGGTGAACAAACTTCATGGATTTTTTAAGAACAAAAGTAAAAGTCTTATAATGTAACATGATGTCATATCAATTGTTAAGGACTCTGGCATGTGCAGCGGAGTATTTTTGATTTGGACCAAACCAGAGGATGTAACTGCGTACTTTGCAGGTAACTTGCCGTGTTCTTCGGCTTCTGAAATGATTTGATGGCATCCGTTTGCTACTACAGTGGTTTCACCACCCCATCTTCTCTCATCAATTATGTGGTGGAAGGACAATTACCCCACCAATTGTGACTTCATTGAACCCATTACTTCATTGCACCATAGCGAAGACCGACATGGGATGCTTACCAAAATAGTTATTATTCCTAGTCAATTTATATGGCTTCTCTTCCCCTCCTGTTTTTCTTCTATACATTACTGCTATCTAATTAAAGTGGCAGGTAAGTGCTAATTAGTAGGCAAGAAGATTCAAGGTGTGGGGTCTTTGGACTTTTTCTTGGATTGTCATCGGCAAATAGGTAGTAGGTTTACCAAATTGATTTGCCTTAACTACTTCCCATTTCATGGGCCCTTCATGCCTTTAATTAACTTTAACCCATGTTACTCAAATCTTAAGCCAAGCACTGTCGTAATCTAAGTGACTAAGCACCACAAAGATTCACTCTTATTGGATATTTTTAACCCCGTTCATGTTCACTTCCTAGTTACTAGTTCCCAAGTGGGTGTTAGTTGTTACCTACATAACATGGCTGCAATAGGTCCTAACTTTGAGGATTAGGACCTTTTGTAATATTCTCATAACCCCCCCTACTGTCTAATGCAATACCCGTGAACCTTCCTTACTATAATATGTCAAAAAATTTCACACTCGAAATTATTGGCTGTGGTCACTCTCAATCTCGACTACCATCCAAATTTCATCATCATAAAAAAAGCAGGTAGTGCAAGCAAATGGTCTGAAAAACCAAAATAAATAGCCATATACCGACCACATTTATCATTTTTACACTGATTTTCATATCTCAATGTCCACGCTCCACTCCTCCTTATCTATCTACATCTATATTCCTTATATATCGCCATGCCCACCTCAAACCTTAGCATATCCTACCCTGTTGCCACTACTCCATCACCATCAATGGACTGGTTCTCCTGGCTATCCAGAACCACTCTTGAGCCTTCCTTGATCTACGACTATGGCCTCACCTTTGCACGCAATGAGCTTCAGTTGGAAGATGCTTGCTACTTCAACCACGAGTTTCTTCAGAGCATGGGCGTCTCAATTGCCAAGCACAGGCTAGAAATTCTGAAGCTTGTGAAGAAGGAAGGAGGAGAAAGACGTCCCAAGAAGCTCTCTGGGGTCATCAAGAAGTGCCTCAGGAAGTGCATGAACAAGTTTGTTTCTCGTGATGATGATCATGTAGTCAAAGGCGTGCCCTCCTTCATGCCTGTGTCAGTGGCGGCGCCACCTCAGATTAATTGGTATCAAGGGAAACTGAGAGGGTCATCGGTTGCGAAGAAGCAACAAGAAGGGTGTGAAGATGCTAAGGAAGAGAAGCCTCTGCCTGTGCCCCCCATGTACAGAAGCAGAACCATAGCACTTTCAGGACCGTTGGATGGTAGCAGAATCATGCATGACAAAATGCTCCACAACAGGGCCTTGAAGCTATCTGGACCACTTGATGGGAGAATGCATGAGAGAATGATGATGAACTCTAATAGAAGCCCTTTAATACCTAAGCCTTTTGATGCAAGATTTGTAGCCACAACAAGGAGTCCAAGACTCTCAGGGCCTCTGGATCCAAGGCCCATGCCTGCTGAGAACAAAAGCCCAAGACTGCCCAGGCCTTCGGATTTCACAAGGGCTGACCTTGAAAGCCCAATGGCTTACAGTCCCTATAACAAGCCCAAGGCTGATTTTGATTATGATGATGATCACACACTCTGGCCTTCACTGTTTCAAGATCTGAAACCAACCTGATTTTGTTTTTACCATTCCTTTTTTTTTGGCGATGGTGAGTGCATCTTACATTATTATTCTTTTTCGTTCATAGGTATATCATGATAGCAACTTAGCAACTACCAATTATCATATGAAGCCTCATGTTTTGCCGCAAGCTTTCTTTTAATACATTATTATTTTTTCTTATCCGAGGTAATCATTTCATACTACAAGGTAACAGTCCTAGATGTGGATGGCCAACGTTTATGTTTATTTATGTTATGGCTTTTGCCTTTGGGTAAATATATAAATAGGAAAAATTTTATTGTCACAAACACACAATTGAGATCAGGCAATGCTTTTCCGGAATGCAATTAATATCTTTTCCTGGTAGCTGTCCTCATTCAGAGGAATTAAGGCTAAAGTCCAAATATCACTTTCAGGCGGCACCAAACTACAACTAAAAACTGCAATGACATTTAATAATAACTAACACATATTAAGCTCATTCCTTGTATAACTATCATCACATATATTGAAATAAATTGCTGTTCCAACCATGTGTATACAGATCACGTATCACACATCCTTTACCTTTATCAATTCTCAGTGGTCAGCATCATATCCCAACATGGTCACACGTTTGAAGCCAACATTTTTTGCCATGTTGAGCATGTAATGGCAGACCAGGAAAAAGCAGGTACACAGGTTTGTCTACAAAATAAACTGTGGTGTGCTTTATTTGTTATTCAACTTGAGTACTTTTTAGTGGCCTGAAGTTTGAGGTAGCTTGAAGGAACCCCCGGAATAAAGCATTTGGTAAACGGGCTTAATTCTTATAGTCAAGATAGTACTGCAGAGGGTACCCGCAACACACACACCAGCCAGAGTAAAAAAGGTTAGCTGAAAACAACTTGGACCCATACATGCAACACCCGAAGCATTGAGACCTTCTCCATGTTGTTTTGCTGCCTCATTATCATATATGTGTCCTGCTAGAAGAGCCGAGAAAAGTAATGCACCAAGTGGGTTCCCCAAACCCATGAAGTTACTCAACAAACCAAAGTGTTTTAAACCAAAAAGCTCAGAAACTGTGGGAATCACTATGGAAAATTGCACGCCATAGCAGATACCAAGAACTGCAATTGCAGGATAAAGGGTTCCCTTGATAGCATAGGCAAAGAGAAGGTACAAGAACATCATAATTATCTGCGTGCATGTCATCCAAATCGTCCTTGGAATCGTTTTTGTCCTGAAAATTGTCAAAATAATCATACTTTATTCATCATCGTCATTCACTTTTAGATGATAGAAAGATTAGTTTTACAATAATTGTCTTAAAAAGTATATACTAAAACATTTTATGAATGACTGATATATAACTTTTAAATTCTAAAAGTAAACATCTACTTCACTCAACACAATCACTACCTACTTTAACTTTCACAAATTGGAAAAGTCTACTCTAGCCTCTAAAAATAAACATACACTTCAACACAATTGCTACCAACTTGTGGTGGGCAAAAATGCAGATATCACTTAGTAGTCAAAAGTAGCACGGCATCTAATTATCTGAATTATTACAATGATCTCTTAACTGATATGGTTGCTTGAGTAAAATCTTAACTTAATCGAGAATAATTACTTACCTGACAAAATGTTCTGAAACAACTCCTCCACCCAGCCGACCCACAAAATTGAAAAAGCTGAATAGTGACAGCAAAATTGTGGTATCTTCCATACCTTGTGCAATGCCTATTTGAGCCAAATTATTCAGAACAGTAACCCCGGTTCCAACACCAACAAAGTAAACAAAAAACAGTAGCCAGAAATCTGCCTTTACGAGAGCCTCAGTAAACTTAAAATCTTCCCCTCTCTTGGGCCTTCTCTTCTTCCTCACTGCCCCCTCACCCTCAGCAAGAAGCATGGCCACCTCAGCTGAACCATCCACGTCATTAAAACTTCCAAGGCCACTGGTTGATGAAGATGACAGCAAGGGCTCTGTGTTGTCCACCTTGCCATCTTGAACCAGAAAATCAGAAGATCCAACATGTTGCTCTGGTGTTTCTGACACAGATGTTTTTCTGGGACACACTGTCATCTTTATAGGGATAGCAAGGGGAGCCAAGAGAAGGAGAATCATGACAGCTAATATAACATATGACACCGTATCACTTGTAGGGACAAAGTTGTCAAGTATTGTTGTTGCAAGTAAGTACAAACCCAAGGCTGCACTAGCACCTTGGACGAACAGAAAATGTCTGTTTTCAGAAGAATCTTCACCAGAAGCCGGAGTGCAAGGCCGAACAAGAACCATGGTACTGAAGCATACAGCAGGAATACCAATGGCAAGGAACAACAGGAACTTGGATGAAGAATTATTAAAACCCAACCTGTAAATTTCTGTAAAAACTGCAGCACTGAGACCCGAATAACCTTTCAGGACTCCTGCAACTGTGCCTCTACTGGCAGGGAAATTTCTCATGTTGGTGACTAGAATAGCAGTAGATAACCATGCACAGCTGTTGGTAGCTACAGCAAGTGCAAGCCATAGCTGCAACGCCATAGATAAAAACAGGTGATAATGAACTATTATTAAATAATAATAATACAATGAAAGAAAAATTGTAGATAAAGGAATAAAGAAAACAAACATGGAATCTCAATTTCAAACAAACTAGAAAATGGTTATTCTCATTTCTTTATCCTGCATAATTCCTTTCATTTCTCAGATCAAGATATCAAATACCCAAAAACCAATAAGGCAATAAAACAAAACTGACTTTATAAGACAGAATATTAGTGATATGAAGATGAAGTTACCAAGATGAAAGGAACGGAATCGAGTGTTTTAGAAATAGCAAGCCAGAGAAAACCAAAACCAAGGAATGATAAGAGACCCCCAATGAGAAGAATGAGCCAAGGGGGGAACTTGTTGCAGGCGAGACCAGGAAGAATGCCAACATTCTCACCAATATCATTGGCAACACCAAGCAGGGTAATCTGGCTCTGGTTGAAACCCAAAACGGATTTCAAGGAATGAGAGTAGAGAGGGAAAGTGTAGCCATTTCCTGAACAAATCTGAACCCACACAGCAGCTCCAAGTCCCACCCAAGGTGGTCTTTTCCCTCCCTTCACTCGCAACATTTCCCTCACTTCTGCTCAACACTACCACACACACAACACAAAACACCAAAGACCTTTTCCTTCACAGAATGGAGAACCAAAAGAAAGCAAATGGTCAGAATAAATCAGAGTTAGAAGGAAATAAATCTGTGGTGCTCACAGTGGCCTACTTGGAAAAGCGGACCAAAAACTTCACTACAAAGGTAAAAAAAAAAAAATATTATACAATTTGTTTGGAGTAAAAGTTTGTGATAAATTTACTTTTTGGCAGAAATCATGATTTATATTATTCCCTCAACACGTTAGGTTTAGGATCCATGTAGTGGCTGTGTCTTACAATTCTTGTCCATTTTAGACATTAAAATTTCCTTAAATTCCGTGAAGAGAACGTGTTTGTACTAATTAACTGGCGTGGGTACAAAAGTCTTAACGTGGTTGTGGTGTTACTGAGATGCACCTTCCTTGGAAGGTGTTTTTCCCATGCTTAGTTCGGTTTATTTGTTTTTTTGGCACGAATAACATGTCCCAAGTGATGTGTAAAGTGATTTTAGGATGCTTCGTGTTCGTATGAGATGGGTTGTTCTTCAAGGTGGTGTGGATCAATCGTGTTTTGGGAGGTTGAAAACCACGTTTATTCATCAACATAAGATGGGTCATTGGTTTAATAAGAAATCAGTTTTCTCAAAAATAAAGGCAACTTTTTTTCCTTTGGTTTTTAGTTTTACATTTTGATTAATAGATAGTTATTTTTCTTGATTAATAGATACTAATATTTTATATGAATCACACTGCATTAATAGTATAATCACAAAGGCTTTATTATATTTTAATTATTTATCATGGAATTAAAGTAAAAATATAGACCACGAAAAAGCTAATCAATATAAAAAATTCTGTAATATTTTTCATGATCTCTAAAATATTTATTAAAGTTTGCAATTTATACCAAAAAATTAAATAAACAAACTGAGAAGCTGATAGTACGAACAAAAAGACTAAACTTAAATAGTTTTTTATTTATAATAAATTTATGGATTTTGTCTTTGGTACTAAATAATTTTTTTTTAGTTTTCTGTAAAAACATTAATGTTTTTAGTTACTCTCTTTTATAAAATAAATATCTTTTTAAGTAATGATTTATTTATTAAGGGATCACTTGGACACCTAACCTCATCATCATGTCATTTTTTTAAAATAAGTTTTTGGATTAATGTGTTTGCTAATTTCGTTTTTATTCTAAATAAAATGATTTCCCATAAATTTTGTATTTCGATTTTAATTATTATCATTAGAGTGGTTACATCATTGTTATGGCCATTTAATTGTCCATTTAATATATAAACCAACAGATATATTAAAATAGAAATAAAAAATCTTGTAAGATAAAAGTTATTTTGTTAAAAAAAAAAAAAACTAAGTATCTACACTTGTTAGAAATAAAATAAAATAAAATATTTAAATTAAAATGATCATGTACTTTCATTTTACACAACAACAAAATCTATGTTCACATTTAACGGAAAATGTATATATTAAACACTTTGAAAAAGACTGAGTCACCTTCATGTAACTTATCACTTCTAAATATTTAATCTATATACAAGTACGAGTCATTTTATAATAATTAAATTAGGGTAACTTCACTTTAAAAAGACTGAGTCAAGTTTAAAGTTTGTCATTGTAAGATATTATTTTTTAAATATCATTTTATATAAACCAGATCCGTGTTGCTAGAAATATGGAACATGTACTGGGTTTGATATTGAAAAGCGAAAGAAAATACTTATGTCGTCAATTTTGAAATTTTGAAAATTTGAAGGTGGGTGAAGTTGAAAACCGCAAACAAAATAAGAAAAGGATGGCAGAATCTAAATCTGAAGCAGTGGTGTTGAATTTGGAATTAACAGACTGAATCCACAGAAAATTGATAAGTATGACACAAAATAATAAGACATTTCAATGAAATAAGTCAGGTGCTTCAGTCACCCTTTTGATATTTCCAGTGCAAGGAATTGACCCTTGCATTTGGGCTGTATTTAAGATCATCAACTTTTATTTTCATACTATTTTTAACTCAATTATAATAAGATTTTATTTTAAAGGTTAATTACACAAATAAAGTGTTTCAAATACTATCTTTGAGTATTTATCAAAAAAGAAAAATTTATTAATAGACACCATAACACCTTACATGATTTTAATTGGCTCATAATAATTAATATATCATTCACTTCTCTTTTAATTGTGGATTTTTAATAAAAAATATTCTTTTTGTTGATCATTTGAAAAATTTAAAATAATTATTTCAATTACACTTTTAATTTAATTAATACGAAGATATAAGAAATAATTATGACAATAAAAAGAAAAAAATGTAATAGCTCATATACGTGCATTAAAATAAATAAGTGTATAAGACGTAACTTATTTAAAATTGAATTAAAAATTAAATAATTAAATATTTTCCTTGAATGTAAAAAGAATCTTAAACCAATATTATAAAACTGTAAATTTCTCAAATTGGTGTAATTTTTATCTGAAATTTTCAAAATGGTGTATTTTTTTTATTTATTTCTGGATATTGGTAAATTGTGCCTGCCAGACACCATATCAATGTGAAGAAATAAATAAAATCATGAAAAGATAACACGATTTTAGTTTAGTAGATGAAATGATGTGGTCAAGATTTGAATTAATGAGTTATTTAAAGGAAAACTTTGCTTTGACAACCACAGCTGACATACAACCAGATGCCAACTGTTGACATTGTTTAATTGTACACGTGGTGGATAAGGAGGATAAGGATAAAACTAGACTTTTCTTTTCGAAGGACATTTAGGGTATTTTGTTATGAAATGACATAATTAGATTTTAAGTATATAAATTTAAGAGTTAAAATGTGATAAGAGTCCAGTACACCCATTTGCATAAGGGAGATTTCTGGTGAGAGTAGTTGTGGTGGCGAGTGACGGTGGGAGACCATCGACGGTGGGAGACCATCGACGGTGGTGAGAGAAAAAACGGTGACGAGCAACAGTGGTCGAGAATCGACAGATGACAGCAACTTCGGTGACAACAGCGGATACGACTACAGCCGCGACAACAGCAGTAGCAAGATTCAAGAGATCTGAGATTCAAACTCACTGCTTCTCAATCTTTGATGGAATATGATAGGCAACATTTTAGATAAAAAACCTAACATGTAAACTCTAAAAATGACTCTCTTTACACTTTACTTGTCATTTATCTTGGCCACATCAGTGTCACATAAGGTTGTAAAGTGGGTGTGTGCCACCTGTGGTTGTCAAAGTATAACTACACTTAATTAAAATGGTCACAATACTGCACAATTTTATTGTGGTTAAATGTAAAGAAAGTTACAAAGTTTTTTTATTTATTAATAAATATGTAATGGTTGAAATAAAGATGATGTCAGTGAGATTTATATATTGAATTAAATTAAGAGTAAATTTGATATTGAAAAGAAAAATAAAAATAAAATTTAATAATAAAATATATTTAGAAAAATTAAGTATAAGTTAGATATTTGAAATTTAAAATAAAATTGAAATTTAGCAATAAATTTAGAAAGAAAATTTTGAAAATATTATATAATTTTTTAAAATAAATTTTTTAACTTTTTTTCACAATATTAACCACTCTTCTATTAAAATTAACTTCACAATTATTCAATTACTTAATCAGAATTAATTTCAATCATTACATATTTATCAATTACATATTTATCAATAAATAAAATGACTTTGTAACTGTCCACACTAGTTGGAGTATATTAACCCTCATAAAATAGTGCAGCATTCTTACAATTTTAATTAACTCATTAATTCAACTCTTAGTTACACAATTTCATCTAGTAAACTAAAATTGTGTTCTTTTTTCATGATTTCATTTAATGTTAGATTAAATATATTAAGATTCAAACATTAAAGTACTAAAGTAACTTGTTAATGATTGTTTGAAATTGAAATAAAAACTTAAATTAATCATTTCACATGGTTAAGAAAAAAAATATTTCAAAAAAAGTTATACTAATTTTGCTACACTTCTTATTCCAAATAAAATTAGTTCACATGTAGTTAACACTCAATTGTTTATAATTAAGACATATAATTCAGACACATATCAGATAACTTGTATGGTGTTTTCTTTTTAATTATCAAAGTTTTTGTAAATTGTTAAGTTTTATACATAAATATGTTCAAATACAATGAAATTCCAACAAAACAATAAATGTTTATGACGTACATACATCAAATACAATGGAACTGTAGCATACATAACTTAAGTTGTGCATGCATTAATCATTTTCTTTAAGTAATTATTTAAAATTGTGACATATATACACCTCTCATCACCAGAGAAAACTAGTTGGAAAGAAAAAGACTTCAGCATGCCTTTAAAATGAATCTTGACTTTTATTAACAATCATGACAAAAGAAAAAACTACCAAAAAGATATTATCTTTTTTCAAATATAAAATAAATCATTGTATCATAGTTTACAAATACAGAGCTGTAGTTCAATAATAATTCCCAAAATCACCTTTCCTTTCCTTTACATGTTGTCTCATTCATTATACTATATAACATTTTTCAGTAGGATTATGAAATGCCCAAATAGAACTTTCAGGATTATGAAATGCCCAAATAGAACTTTCTTGAAAAATTCGAGGAGGCATAACTGGGGAGATCTCACAAGAATGAAATTAGAGCTAACATATAAGGGAATGACATTATCTTCAACCCAAAACCTTAAGACATTGGATTTGTGGGTATTCTTTCTTATATATTGCTCAACTTTCTCATTTCTACTCAATGTGGGACTTAGACTTACACTTGGATACCTAACAAATCTCCCCCTCAAGTGAGAGTCTCTTCCACATTGGTACACATTCTCCCTCGAGCGGAAGCATTTTTCAAATACGAGTACCTTAATCACAAACGATCCACTTGTACCGCCGTTTACACACTTAAACGGGATACGCTTGCCGTCAGGAAGACTTTCGATACAGGGATACACTCCCCCTCGAGCGGAAGCATTTTTCAAATACGAGTTACCTTAATCACAAACGATCCTCACTTGTACCGCCGTTTACACACTTAAACGGGACACACGATCCTCACTTGTACCGCCGTTTACACACTTAGACGGGACACGCTTGTCGTCAGGAAGACTTTCGATACAGGGATCAAATTGCACTCGTATGAGCCGGTCACCGCCACGAACCTTCGGCTCTGATACCACTTGTTGGAAAATCCGAGGGGGCATAACTGGGAGGATCTTACAAGAATGAAACTAGAGTCAACATATAAGGGAATGACACCACCTTCAACACAAAACGGCATTGGGTTTGTGGGTCTTCTTTCTTATATATTGCTCAACTTTCTCATTCCTGCTTAATGTAGGACTTATGGATACCTAACGAACTTGTTTAGTACTGAATTAGGCTAGATTTAACAATATAGAAATATATTTTACCATTAATATTAATTATTTTATTTAAAATTATTTGTATATTAAATTATATGAAATTTTAAGTCATTTGTGTTTATTGTGAGTAGATTTCAGTCTTTTTCATCCAAAGAATGTCCAAAATTTACATGCAGCTGGTTCTCGTTCAGACCTGCACTGGAAATCACCGCCTCGGGGACCACGAATTCTTTGGCCGAAGGCCACGGCATAATTTTTCGCTTAGTGAAAAAATAAATTATATTTGTTAGTGATTTATTATTATTATTATTATTATTATTATTATTATAATCAATATTATTTTTAAGAAAAATATTTCTGTTAACGTCAACAGTTTGTTTTTTACATGGAAAAGTTATCCTTTGTGATGTATTCTCTTTTTCTTTGTCCACTTTTACTCTTCCAACCCTCTCACTTATCAAGGGAGTACAGTTCAATAGAGAAATGAGTAAGTTATGGTAAAATTTATTATCTATATTTAACTTTTATGGATAAACAAAGAAAATTATTAGCATTTATTTTATTTTTCTCTTTTTTCACTCTACCAAACTCACCATAAAAAAAATCAATTCAAAGTAATATTGTTTTAAACAATTTTTCACTGATATCCTAAAAACTGATTTTTCTTTATGTTTAAACAAATTATTCATTTTTAACTGGAGTTTTTTCTTTTACTTTCTTTCTCCTGCACTCCCATATTTTCAAAACTACCCAAAATACCCTTCAAAATTTGTAATTACTTATATTTTACAATACACAATTTAGAATAAAAAATTATATTTTAAATTATAGTGTCTAAGATGTAATTTTTATATTTTGAATTATATAATTCAAAATATAATTTTCATATTTCGAATTTTATAATCTATAATATAATTGTATTATCATTATATATTTTAGAATGTCAAAATTATATTTTAAATTTTTATATTTCGGATTATATAATCCAAAATATAATTTTAGTATTTTAAATTATACAATTTAAAATATAATTTTTGTATTCTAGACTACTCATTTCATAATAGCCTTGAATGAAGAGAGGGTAGGAAAGTTTATTTATTTTTCATTAGGCATAAAACGATAATTTTCCTACTATATAGAGGTGCAAGAGAAATCATGGAGGTGTAGGAAGTAATAGTAACCCATCTTTATGCTTTAAAAGTCTGGTCCAAATACAATCTTGGGCTGATGGATACTTTTGAATCCGAAAGTTTGATAAGATTTAGACACATTCTTCCTGTACCTCTAATGAATACTTTTTGAACCCAAAAGTCTGATAAGATTTAAACACATTCTTTCTGTACCTCTGTAGTTTCTCTTTGCAGACTAAACAAAATGATTATATCTTTAAATAAAAATATTAAATTAATCCTACACATCTTAACTTTTTTTATTTCGGATTATATAATTTAAAATTTAAAAATTATATTCCAAATTATATAATTTAAAATACAAAAATATATATTTCAGATTATATAACTGAATATAGAAATTATATTTCAAATTATACCATACAGAATATAAAAATTATATTTTAAATTATACAGCTTGAAATATACTTTAATCATCACCGTTGTAGAAGAACTAGAAGAAAGAGAGGAAAATGCTGCAAAGGAAGGAGGAGAGAGAGAACTCTCATATAGGAAAACTCATTTGAAAAAACGTAGCTTAGAAGATATTATATACATTGCACAAAACTTCTTCTGTTCTAAAAATCTTGTTCTTTAATGTATTTTATACATTAATCTCTTTCCGAAAATTATATTATATAAATATTGTTTCAGAAATCTTGTGCTGGAAATTTCATGCTGAAAATTCCAGAAAAAATATTGTGAAAAGTTTATAGAATGAGTAATTCAGTGGTCACAATGAAAATCATGGGAGTGCGTCTAGGAATTATGGGAGTGCAGGAAGTAAAAGTCTACCCAACCCATAAGATAACAAAGGACTTAATTTCTGAACACTGATTGGGCCAAATTTATAATTACTATGTAAATTTTGAATATTTTTTTCGTTTTAGAATGTTCATTTCAAGATAGGTTTTTACGGATGAAAAAGTTGGTATAAGATTCCGGCGCCCAACGACCAATTTTATTTAGTCATCATTCTAATTTAGAATGAAATGCGTTTTGCCTTATTGTTGTAAAAATTAGTATATTAGTGATGTTGGACAATATTTTTAGAAGTTCACAAAAGTATCTAAAACAAATAACAGTTTCAATACATTAAAAGATTTAATAAAGAATCCAAAATTGTTAATATTTAAAGCATAAAAAATTATTTAATTATACTATTTATTTATTTTGATAACACTATTTCTTATGCAGTTAATACATTAAAAATTAATTTTAAATAATTAAATAATTTTAATTAATAACAAATAAATTAACAATGATTTAAAACTATTTTATAATATTAATTATAAAAAATATTTGAAACTTATATATTATTATTTTGGTGTTGGTTGATAAATTTATCAATTTAGAATTTTTTTTAACGAGATTATTATAATTCTGATTATTGAAATCATGTCTACACTAACATTTGAATTTAAGTATAGCTAAATTTATCAATGCGGATTTATATTTGAAAAGCTTAAGATTATTTTGTGACTATTAGAGTTTTTTTTTAAAGATAATTTTTAAATATATAAACGAAGGATAGATATTATTTTTATTTACATTTAGAATTGTACATGAAGGATAGACGTTATTTTTTAATTATATTTAGATTTTTATATAAGTCGTATAAATTTTGGATTGTTGTTGTTTTGTCATACTGTAAACCTATTTTGATTGATCATAGTTGAGTTTTGATAACTAGTAGGATAATAAATGAATTCATTATTGTAAGTATTGTCTGACTTTTTTTATATTTTGATTTTAATGGAAATTTTTAATATTTATTATAAACTGGTGTGAGTTTAGGTAATATTTAATTTCTTAAATTAAGTATGATGTTGGGGATGACTATATATATATTTTCTGTCACCATTCCCGTACTCATTTCAATACTTGTTTTCGTTTTCATATCTTTTTCTATTTTAAATTATTAAAAATATATTTAGTTTATTAGATAACCTGAAGATTACATAGTAACCTTTTTTTAATTTCGTAACTTATTTTTATGAACACATTTAATCATTTTTACTAATTTACATAATTATTTGAGTTTTATCAAATTGTTATTTGGTATTCTTGATTTAATATTTATATGATTATAATTTTTTCTTCATACTTGAAAAAAAATGTGTATCTTTTTTGTAAAGAGAGTTATTTAATTAATATTCATAACAAGAAACGGGTACGGATTCTCCAATAAGAATGTGAATGCAACAAAATTTTCATACCCTTTAAGTAAATGAATAAGAATAAAAATGAATTTTTATTTTGAAAATGAAGATGAAATAGTTAAACTCACACTCATAATCGTCTATTGTCATCTCTAAATAAATAATTCAATCCTTATTAAGAATATTTCATTTTATTATCCTCTAGTTTGTTACAGGAAGATATTATTGAAATATGGATTAATAATTTTGGAAACTTAACGAAAACTTGGTTGGGTTTTTATAAATGTTAAGAGGAGTTTAAGGTTATAAACACAGTACATCTAAGTATATGGTTCAATTATTTGTAGTTTAGAAGTGTAGAGTATGTGATGGTTGATATGTTAGAGATAAATAAATAAAATTATATATATATATATATATATATATAT
>Ga0209700_100914_pt1 | contig 59335 bp, 30 predicted proteins | sample SiratroredBW_FD_187528 | JGI IMG/M metagenome (GOLD analysis project Ga0209700, IMG submission 187528) | Root nodule microbial communities of legume samples collected from California, USA - Siratro red BW (SPAdes) (version 2) | ecosystem: Host-associated > Plants > Roots > Nodule | place: USA...
TTTTTGTTTTTTTTTTTTTAAATTTTTATTTTTTTTATTAATTTCTTTTTTTTTTTTTTTTTTTTAATTGAGTGACGTGATTGTTATTTTGTCTGATTATCTTGCTTATTTATCTGCTTGATAAAAGAGGTGATATAGAATGACATTGTGGCTAATGTAAGATTTTTATTCCTTCCATTAAAAATGTATTTGATAATATATGTTTTCTCATGATTTCTACTTTTTCATCTACATCAATCAAGAGATCATCATCGTCATCATTAATGTAAAATAACAATAATTTTTTATTGTTTAAATATTTCAATAAAAACAATAAAAGTCACTTATTATTTTATATTAATTATAATATTATTTTTATATGAAACAAAATAGGTTAGAAATACCCATCAAATAATGATAATTTTTAAAATAAAATTTAATAAGGTTAGAAATGCCTCCATGTGCAAATATAACTATAAAATACCAAAATAAATAAATAAGATGAGATTAGCCACACATTACTAAGGAAAGATAGTTGTAAGATTAAAAAAAAAACATGATGCTAAAGACTCACTCAACAAAAATAGTTGTAAAGTTAATTAATTAATAAATAAAAAGATGTTAGAAACATCTCACTAAACAAAGATAGTTGTAAAATTAGCAATATAAAAAAAAATATATTAGATCGACCTCACTTAAGCAAAGATAAATAGAATTAATAAATAAATAAAATAAGATTAGAGACACCTTACTCACAAAAAATAGTTATAAGATTAATAAATATACCTCAATTAACAAAGATAGTTATAAAATAAATAAACAAATAAATAAATAACAAAATGAGATTAGAAACATATCATTAAATAAAATAACTATAAAGTTGAGATTAAGATTAACAAATAAATAAATTAGAAACACCTCACTAATGATTATGAAATAAACAAATGAATAAATATAAAAATGTTAGAGCCCCTTAATGAGCAAATATAATTATAAATTAACAAATAAATAAATTAAGTTTAGAAACATGTCACTGAACAAAAATAGTTAACATTTATATATAAATAAATAACAATAGATGTTTAAATCTCTTCAAAGTTGACCTGATACAATTTTATTAAAAATGTTTTTATTAATTTTCTATAATATTTTTACCTCTATTTTTTTTCTCAATTACTACTCTCTATCTTGCTGTTAAATTTTTCTATCTTCCTTCTTCACCTCGTTAGGCTACATAATATATATTTTTCTATATATATATATTTACGTCACCTCTTATCTCTTCTTATATGAAGAGATAAATTTACCTTATCCTCTTCTTTTTTTTATTTTTTAAAAGAAGTTATTTTTTTAAATTTTAAACTGGTTTTTTAGTTAGTCTTATAATATTTGAAGAAAATAATAAAACATTTGAATTATCTACAAATGATATAATTTAATACATTAAATATTATATTATAAATTTTTAAATGTTATAATACTTCATCTAGAGATTTTTCTCCGTTTCGAAATGATATGTTGTCCTTAAAATATAAGTTATATGTAATTGGGAATGTTTATGTAATTATGAGATTTGAATACATGTGTGGAAATGAGATTGTTGAGTTTCCAATTTAGTAATTATACGTAAGTGATTGAATTGAGTATTATATATTATTGATTTAAATTATTAGCTAAGGAACATTGAATGATTGTTGAGCCACTTTTAGTTTGCAATACCAAGTATAAGAACTTATTATTAGAAAGGAAATACTCTTATTTTACTTTACTGTGTTATATTTAAAAGTGAGATAAGGACAAATTTAAATGCTGACAATGATGACCAAATGCAATTAGAAAACGATCCACCTAAAGAGAAACATAGTAAAAATGAGAAGGAAAGAGTATCAAATACTTATATACGACATTACGAATGTAGGTATCAATGTTGGATATCCTATCCTCTATTGTTTCTTCTAGTTCCCTATAAGTTTATATAATGACCTTTCTTCATTTTGATATTATATTATAGTAAATAATACTACAAAGACTATTAATCTATTTTGTTGATTATTATATTCATTCCTGCAATACTCCCATAATATCCATCTCATTTTAAGGTAGACAACACATAATTGGAGAAAAGTACCTTGGATATCAAATGATTGATGAAAATGATAGAATCATGTCATGTTGAATATATATCCTATTCACTTTGGTATTGCGTCTTTTTTAAACTTAAATGGTGCATCGTTACAAACTACATAAAAAGGTAACCTAGTAATAGAAAAACCTTTCATATTACAAAACAAAATAATAACAAAGAAAAATTCAATTTCACGCCATTTATTTTCATTGGTAACATTCACATCAGCACATATATTCCTTCAGAGAAATTTAAGCGTCTAATGGTAAAACATCCCATAGAAAATCATGTCACCTCATGCAAAAAAACCTATATATCTCATTCTCTTGATGGTGATCATTTTGTAATCTGATTCTTCTAAAGCTTTGCCAATAAAAAAATAAGGAAAGTTGGATACACATGCATGCATGCATGTTGTGCTTTACCTTCTGAAAGGGTACAGTGATTATTGAAAATGATCCAATGTTCTGCAATTGCCAATCTGGGAGTTTCAAGTTCAATTCTGGCACTTTATGAATTCACGTTTAGCATCTCTTTCCAATTCAACCATATCATTTTTTAACAACGGAAGACACTGTCATGAATCACCAGATATATGAACTCAGAAACGCTGCATAGTTGAGAAATCTCACAACCCAATTGTAATAAAATACATATATAATAAAGTATAAAGTTAATAAAAGCTGTTTCTTTTGTAATTTTTAACTAAAACCAACAGTTTATGTGCTCTTAATTTTAGATTATCTAAATTCATTATTTATACATGAGGTTTGCAGATTTATATAATATTTCAAAAAATATTTTTAAAAATGTTGACATCACATTTTTATTTTAGATAAAATGTATACTAATCGTGTGAAATGATTTAACTAGTTGACTCTTGTTTTTATGAGAAATATGTAAAATTTATGTGATGATGAATATTAAAAATGTGGCTAAAATAAACCACTGTTGTTTGTCTTTACCTTAAATTTCATATAGGAGAATGGTGACCAATCATTGATAAGTTTTTGGACTATCTCATATTCCATTTTCTTAGACATTATATTCCTTTTTTTTCTCAAAACTCTGATTATTATTTAGTGAGTAACTCGCAGTTTTTTGGAAGTATTCGAAAAAAGAAAAAACTTTACATTTCATATGAAATTTATGAGATCTTGAAGCTTAAGGTTTTTTTATGAGATGTGTATGCACGACACTGCCAATAATTGGACAAGAGAGAAAAAACAAAATAGAATAACAAATACAATGATCTCTTGATTTAGGAATGGAAAATAGGTAATTATAGGAAAAAGTAGACAAGTAGAAAAATAAAATAAAGAAAAGACAAAGTGAGAAATTTTGTAAGACAGGGAGAAGAGAAATAAGAAAAAAATCTCTTAATAAAAACGTAAAAGAAAAAAAAATCTAAGAAAATTAGCTTATTTTAGTAAAAGAAAACAAAAAGTAAGGAATGTATGGTTAAGTTAAATTTGTGTAGGGGGGAGTACCTATCACTTTCTTAATATGTTTCATTATCTAATTATAATTAGTGACACATGAATGGATTAATAATATTTCGATTTTTTCTTGTATATTATCCAACAAAATCACAATTAAGGAAATGTAATTCGTGAAATTAGTAAGAAAAGAATTGAGCTTAACTCTAATTTGGTGAAATGAAATGTAGGATAAGTGAAAATTGAAAATAAAAAAAAGTATTATTATTTTTTAACGTTATTTTACCTATTTTATGAATCATAAACATGATATTTTTCTTTTTGAATCTAAGATCAGTTTAGATAGGTTAATTTAGGTTTAAAACATTATCAGGATGAGAGTTTAGTTGAACATCTATTAAAGAATAACACAATTGTCTTAAGATAAATTCAATGAAAACAAAAATCTCATATGAACACCAGAAATGTAAAAGTTCATTTTGATTCTAATTTTGAATATAAATATGAGCTGTGAAAGTGTAGCCTATTGATCCTTTAAGTTAAATTTGTATAAATGTAAAACAAATTAAAATGATGTGAAATTTGAATATTTTATTAGTTAAAGTTAAAAAAACTTATAAATAGAAATTATAATACTTTATTAAATTTTATATTGTCCCTTCTAACTTTGGATATTTTTAATTAAATTATTTTGTTCTATTATTTTTTAAATTTTTATATTCCATTTAAATTTATTTTTTATATTAAATTTTGTATTTTTTTATATAATTTAATTATAATGATTTTGGTTCCATGCTCTAATTGTATTTTTTACCTATGACGATGGGGTGCACATTTTAATGACAATAGTAGAGTTAGAGTTTCCTTGTTAGATTAGATGTTTTATAATTGTATGTATTTTGGACATATGTATTTTAAGAGTTATCTTGAATTAGTTTGTAAGTTTTTCACTGAGTAAAATCTTTATATATATATTGCGTAATAAAAAGTTTATCTTTTTTAACGGAAGCACAGTTACAGATAAGAGCATCAATAAAAACACACAACAAAATTTAATATTAGTTAATATCAGGTCTTACGTCCATAAATACTAAAACAAAAATTGCAATATAAATTTTATAAATATAAATTTTATAAAGATAAAATTACAAACTCACTCATGCAACATCCTCTTATGCAACTTTTACAACTGTATATAAAATTACAAACCTATCATGACACACAACTATCTAAGTCTTTTATATACTAAAAAAAACTTATTGAGTTGTGATAACACTGAAACAAACTTTTTATTTTTGTAATAATTTTCTACATTTTCTTTTGTCATATTATTCAATATTTTGATAAATACCCAATTGTGAACAACACATAATATTTTTACAAAAAACATCAAATATTTAAGAGAGAATAAACTAGAACTAAGCTTCAACATTATGAAATTTCAGATTAGCACTGCCATACTTATTTTGAAACAATGCATTGATGACATCAACACCATATTCTACAAATACTCTAACACCACCACTCACTAGTGACAATGATAATTCTTTCCTACCATTGATCTCACGTCGTCCACATGTCATTGCAACTAACAACTTGTTAATATTTAAGGTGAAATTCATCTTCAATATTATCAAATTGAACAAGCCAAACTTCATTATGTAATGCACGAATAAAAAAACATTAATATTGATCTCTCTTCAAAGACTCTAATGTTCTATTTGTTTTGGACGATAGATATGTGCAAAAAGTCGGAAAAAAAGCTAAAATATAAAAAAAGTTCAGATACCAATAAATAAAATATTATTAAAATACGAAAATCAAGAACACGATTTAATAGTAATTTTTCCTTTGCAAGAAGCAAAGATTTACGAGCAAAAATGAAGTTGTGTTATATTTTTTATATAATTAATTTATTAATATTTATATTATAATAAAATAAATATATTTAATTATATAATATATCATATTAATGATAAATAATGATTATTAAAATAATAATAAATTCAATGAAATTATAAAATATTAATAATAAAATATTAGTGACATTAATATTAAAATCTAAAAATAATAATGAAATTATAAATTATAAATAATAATAATTATAATAAAAATAATAACAAAATTAAAATTATAACAATAATCAAAATACATTTATAAAATAAGAATAATATTATTAACAATAATAATTTTTATTCTTATTTTAAAATAATTTATAATTTTATTAATTAAAATAATAATATTCATTAATTACGTCAAAAAATTAATTATATTTAACTTTAAATTAATTTTAACTACAATTTCATTTACTAAAAAAATTATTTTATCAATTATACATATTAAATTATTCACAAATTTTTGTAAATTTTTCACTGAAATTTCACTATCTTTTATTTAATTCAAACAACAAAACTTTTTACCTACTTTCATCTCAAAGTAACTCAAATTCACTCTCTAATCCAAATAAAACCTAAGACACCTAACACTTCTTACTTTAGATCACTCTTTTTCCTTCTTTTATTAAAATCTTATATATATATAAAGAATGTTAAAAAAATACAGAAATAAAATATAATGCATTTTGATGTGCGAGAAGTGTGGTATCTAGAGTTTCAACAACAAGAAATAAATGTGATATCTAACTTGTCTACATATAAATTTTAAAGAAAAATAAAGTTTGTACCGTTTTAGACTTTTAGGGAATGTTTAATTTGGTTTGATTTTAATATATTTTCAAAATACGATGTTTTAAAAAATAATCTTTATTTGAATATGTTGTCATTTTATATAACTAAGATTTATAATAAATAGGTACTTCTTAACCTATAAATTATATTATAATTAAAAATTACAATAAAAAAATTGATAAATTAAATTTCCATGATGATTGATGATCTTTCTCCAGTAGCCATCGCGGTATTGGAGTGCCTGCTACCTAAAATTGCTCCTTGATGAATAATTTGACACACTTAAATTAGCATTCAATTTGTTAGTCTAGAATATCACTTATGTTGAGGCTGCTAGTAAACTTAATGTCACTTTCTCTCATTTATTTTATTTGTTTTGTTTTAGTGGTTGGTATTACAGGATGTTGTTAGATATTTAGAAGGATCAAATGTAATTCTGCATTTCATACTGTCACTCTTTTTTTTTTTCTTCTAATTTCTCTTTATTTTTTTTTTCATATCTCATATTTTTCAAAATCTAATTACATATGATAATAATTGAGAAATCACGAACATTTCTATTTGATCGGATCTTCAAACAAATTTTTTAGATTTTGACTAATTTTACAGTCTGGATTTAGCAATTTACTTTAAAGATAGACATTATAGATAAGATAAACTATTTATATTTTTTTATACAACCTTAAAATATGCTTGGATGTGAAGGTAATTTAAACACTAAATTTTGACTCCTATCCAGAATAATATTTGAATTTAAATATTGTTGAGTTTTTTTTAATAAATAATATCTTTAAAATGTTTAAAATTGGATATTTTTATTGAGAAGTTTATCAAATAATTAGATGAGACATGTTAAAGTATGGAGTTTTCTTAAATAATGTTTTAAATATAGTTTATATAAGTAGAGTTAATTTTTATAACTTTTCCTTATATTAGTTTAAGTTTGACTTGAATATACATATACATACTTTAAGTTTGAAGAACAAAGATTGAATTGAGATGAGTGAAAGATGATGAATGAAATAAGTGAGGTATATAATTTTTGTATGATTGTATTGAACTGAAATTGGATTATTAATAAAAATGTTTTTTTATATACATTATTATCTTATGTTATCTTATATTAGAAATTTGTTTTTTAACGATTTACCCTTTTATGTATATATACAAGACACGTGCAGGAACAAATCTAAAGTACAATAAAAATTTCATTTTTAAGTCTCTCTATATATTATACATATTTAAGTTATATTTTGAAATATATTATATTTTGTACAAGTCTTTTCTTGAATTTATACTGTAGTGAATATTTTTATATTACATAAAAATTTATACAACGTTATTTTAATCCTTTTAAAATTAAATTTTAACCTAGTCTAAATTATAAAGTATACCACAATTATCTTACATCACTGAAATGTAACAAAAGCAATTAATGAACCTTTTAATTCAATAATTTGATCTTAACTTTATTTTAATAACTGAATAATGATTATATTGGATAACAATTTTAATGTTGGGTCTGACATTAATATCTCTTATGTTCTATAATTAAGAAACAAATCTGGTCACTTCTATGAATAGAGTTGCATGGGTTGGTAGATTTAACCTGATTGTTCTTTATGCAAATTGATTTATTGTTATTAATCACAAACCAGGGGCAAAGGAAAATACAGAGCAATAATGATGGAAAATACTACCAGAACTAACCCATCATATTCAGTAACATACAATACAATTATCAACCATAGAACATATATATTAATTAAATTAATGTTGCAAAGTGTAATGTAAGATCATGAAATATTATGTAAAATGATTTAGAAATATGGTCATGTCGAACTTTGCACTATGGTATAGTTTAATTAATAGACATTTACGAACATTTTACTTCTTATACACTTTCTTTCTTTTAAGAAATTGTTAAATTTTTTATTTAACAACATAATAATTTTTAATAACCAAACATATATTTTGTGGAACAAAACTAAATAATCATATCATTCAGAAAAATTAGACAATTATATAAGATCTTCTACGTTTTTATTATATCAAAATTAGATGGAAATTATTTAAAATAAAAAATGTAATTAACAATAGCCTACCACGAAGCCTATTCAATATTTTTCTAGAATTGCACTACTAAAGAAAAAACACGACTTAAATTTTACAGAAAAAATAATAATATATCTTTGTAAAACTCATAAAGGTAATTTTAACAATTATAGCAAGTACAATGGATATGGGTAAAGTCTTTTGTTTTTTCAGAAAATGAATGATTTTGAATTCTCTTAGAATATTTCTATAAAATTTGACTGTTAGATGGATAAAAAGTAAACCATGATACGTATTTTCAGGATATTATATAATTGTCTATTATTTTTTTCTGAATGATATTATTTTTAATTTTATTCCACAAAATCTGTGTTTGGTTACTTAAAAACTATACTGTTGTTAAAAAGAGAAATGGTTATTGTGATAACTTTATGTGGGCCCTCACAAGACCCTCTGTCGTCTAGTCACAAGTCACAGGTCCCACTTTCCGTAGGTACTGAAACTGCTGTCAGATTATGCTATCTCCTCGCACATGCAGAATCTGAACTTCTCACTTTACTGCTCCGATATTTTTATTTATTCATTATTTATTCACACTCTAATTTAATGTTAACAGAATTTATCCGATCTTGGTTTCATATTTGTTATACTTTTTTTAAAAGAATAACAAATTATGGTGGCAGGTATATTTGTTGTTTCAGGATCTTGCTGTTTATTTTTTCAGTGAGGGAAACAAACTCAAGCTTCTATTTCGGTATCTGCTGAGGTCGCTTTCTCATTTGAATTTTGCTTCATCTATTTATTGTTTATGTGTGGTGCTCTCTTTAGAAACCTTCTTGGAGAAGAAATGGAGAATAGGGTACCCTTCTTCTTCACCTTCCTGTCCTCTTTCTCCCTCACGCTGCTACTTCTCTTCCACCTTTCTTCTGCTCAGATGCCAGGTACCCTCTTCTCTGCTTTTGCTTATTTCACACTTCCTTCTCTACCCTTCAATTGGTTTCCACAAAGATAGAATCTTTTTCTGCTCTAGCACCGGTTTCTGCAATGAAATGAAAAGGGTGTTTTGTTTTAGTGTTCATCACTGTGTTCTGTAGACTCTGTTCTCTGGCATTGGTTCTTGGTTCTTTTTGTTTCTTCTTTTCCCTGTTCTTTCTCTTTGATGCTCTTTTCTTTGGGTGGCGACTCAAATTTGAGAACTGTTTTGGCAGTACACCTGCCTTTCAGTTCTAAAACTAAATCTTTTTGGGTACAATGATTTCGCATGGATATGATGTTGCATAATCAAATACGTAAACTGAGTAATGGGAGGCAGTGATCCAGTTCTAACGGTTTTGAGTCATGTGTTTAATGGTTTTACTTGGATGGTTCTTGCAGCCACTAATTATGGGTCATATAAAGCCCTCACAATTTTCAATCTTCGAGTGTGTTTTCCCTTAATCCTTTGTTTTTGGTGCAAGGGTGCTTGTGGAGGTCCGTAAACCTTGTTTCTAGCAATGTTACAATAGTAGCTGGCAATATGTAACAGTGATTAAATGGCAATGTGTTGTCAATCAGTGAGTAATCATCAGTTAACATACGCAATTCTTCAAGATTGAAGATTTTTTTTGGTTCTTGGAACCTGTAGTGGTTATGCAGATCATAAGATTGTTATTATCTATTTCTATGAGATGGATCTTTATATAATTGCTATCATTATTTACCATCTTCTGATATTTACTTGATTTTATTTCCTCAGTAAAAAATTTGGATACTAGATCTAAAATTGACTGTGCAAGTAATTCAATTCACCTATTCTGTTATTTGGTAACAAAATATATCATGTTTTGCAGGTTTCGTAAGTATAGACTGTGGTGGTAAAGAAAATTTCACTGATGAAATTGGTCTTACATGGATTCCTGATGAACTTAGGTATGGAGAAATAAGCAATATATCGGTTGCAAATGAGACACGGAAGCAATATACAACAGTACGACATTTCCCTGCTGATTCTAGAAAATACTGCTACACACTTGATGTTGTCAGTAGGACAAGGTACTTGCTGAGGGCGTCGTTCTTGTATGGGAACTTTGATTCAAACAATGTTTATCCAAAGTTTGACATTTTTATTGGTGCTACTCATTGGTCGACCATAGTTATATCTGATGCTAACACTATAGAAATGAGAGAGCTCATATTTCTGGCTTTAAGTCCTACAGTTAGTGTATGTTTATCAAATGCATCAACTGGAAAGCCATTCATATCCACGCTTGAACTCCGACAATTCAATGGTTCGGTTTATTATACATACACTGAGGAAAACTTTTACCTCAGTGTCTCCGCAAGGATAAATTTTGGCGCAGATAGTGATGCCCCAATCAGGTATTAGGTCAACTCTATCTATTACATAGGTTGTTCTGGTTATTCTTCTAAAGACTCATTTTCTTAAGTATATCAAAACATGTACGTACTATTTTCATTCATTGTGTGTATTTCTGCCATATCAGGTATCCAGATGACCCATTTGATAGAATTTGGGAGTCAGATTCTATCAAGAGAGCAAACTATCTTGTTGATGTTGCAACCGGAACTAGGAAAATTTCCACCAACAAATCAATTGACGTTAGCAGTGATGAAATGCCACCAATGAAAGTAATGCAGAGTGCTGTAGTGGGCACAGACGGATTTCTAACTTACAGGTTGAACTTGGATGGTTTTCCTGGTTTTGCATGGGCAGTCACCTATTTCGCAGAGATTGAAGACTTGCCTGAAAATGAAACCAGGAAATTCAGGCTTGTACTTCCTGGTTATCCGGAAATTAGTAAGCCTGTGGTAAATATTGAAGAGAATGCTCCAGGAAAATATCGGCTTTATGAACCAGGATATACGAATTTATCCCTACCCTTTGTTTTGTCCTTTAAATTTGCCAAAACATCTGATTCTGACAGGGGCCCTCTTCTAAATGCCATGGAGATTAATGAGTATTTGGAGAAAAATGACGGCTCTCCTGATGGTATGTCCGTACTACATGATATGCTGTTTGAAGCATCCTAATATATTTTCTGTACCTGGATTTGATGGTTTGCACTTTGCAGGAGATGTTATATCTGGTGTACTATCACACTACTCCTCAGAGGAATGGGCACAAGAAGGGGGTGACCCATGTCTACCTGTTCCATGGTCATGGGTCCGCTGTAGCTCAGATCAACGGCCAAAAGTAGTTTCAATGTAATAGTCTATATGTTTTAAGTTTACATAAAAAATGCAAAAAAGAAAAGAAAAAAGTGAAGGATAGAAAAAGCAGCTAACTTTTGCTAATGAGGCTTAATAACAGTTGTTTTCTATTGGTGGTTATGGCAGTTTGTTGTCCAATAAAAACTTGACGGGCAATATTCCTCTGGACATAACCAAACTGACTGGTCTGGTTGAACTGTAAGTTCTGTATTGCTTTCCTATTTTGTTTCAAATCTTTCAAACTTGTGGCTGGTGGCACAGTGATTTGATTTGATTCATGGTGCAGATGGCTTGATGGTAATATGTTGACTGGCCCAATACCAGATTTCACAGGATGCATGGACTTAAAGATCATGTAATGGCCTATAAGTTCTTTCTATATTAATTTTTTTTTCTTTGTAATTTCAACTAAACCAGAACGTCTTCCTCTTGCAGTCATCTTGAGAACAATCAGTTGACAGGTGCGCTCCCAAGCTCTTTGGCGAACCTTCCAAACTTGAGGGAATTGTAAGCTATCTTGACCTTAGTATCAGTTATTCGATCAAATTGGAAACTAGATATACTTTTGGTAAATCCAAATGTGACTTACGAGCTTAGCAATAGTAACTGCAATAAAACTATGCAGCACTTGTAATACGCGGTTTATTTTGACACAATTTTTGTAATGGTTGTAGGTATGTCCAAAATAACATGTTATCCGGAACTGTACCATCGGGTCTTCTGAAGAAAGTTTCTGTTTTAAAGTGAGTAATTGCTTACTTGAACTTAAATACTATGCTCCATTACACTTGCAGAAGTGGATGAAATTATTGGCATGTTGCATCTAGGAGAACTAATGAAATATATACACAAGATATGGTGAATGCCTTTTCTCTGTTCAATTCAATTATTTTTTTTTTCTGGATTTTAATCTTGGCAAATGGTTTGTCTGTTATGCTAGTATCTGTTACACCGAACTAAAAATGTTTGCTTTATAGCAAGAGGAACCAACATTTTTGGTGTTGTCATTTAAAGTAGAAAGCTAATTTTGTAGAAAAGTAAGATATTTTACTTCTTCTTTTTGTTTGGATTTTGTCTATAGTAATTGTATCTTCTACTTTTAATATGCCATCGATCAACAACAATGTTGCAGTGCTCCCCTTTCCCAGATTCCTTTTTTTGTTCTTTACATGCTTATCCTTACCTCTCTTTTAGATGTTTTTGCTTAATCTTTGGTTTCTGAATTCTGATCATGTAGCTTTGATTGCTTAAATAAATGTAGTATGTGTCGGCTAATATGACAGTCCTTCAGTGTATCTTAAATTCTGGATTTTTTCCTTGAAATGCTAGTTCCCAGTGATCAGTATATTTGTTCTAGGTTCCCTCTTATCCCTTTTGTCCACATTTTCCAATTCACTCATCACCATTTTCACATAATGACAACTACTTTTACTTTACTCCTCAACAGCTACTCTGGAAACACTAATCTTCGTAAAGATAGCAGAAAAAGGACCCCCTTGTATGTGATTATTGGCTCAACAATTGGGGCTGCTGTTCTGCTTTTGGCCACAATTATATCATGCTTGGTTAAGCATAAAGGAAAAGGCAGATATTACGAACAAAGTAGGACTCTGAATGAAATTTATATACCATTTCTTTCTGAGATTTTTGAGATGGCTGAATGTGATATTTGTTTACACTGTTTATAGAGAGCCTTGTTTCCCACCGTTCTCAAAGAATGGATTCCACTAAAAGCATTGGTCCTGCAGAAACTGCACACTGCTACAGCTTTTCTGAAATTGAAAAATCTACAAATAATTTTGAGAAAAAAATTGGTTCTGGTGGTTTTGGAGTTGTTTACTATGGAAAACTGAGAGACGGAAAAGAGATAGCAGTTAAAGTTCTAACCAGTAATTCCTACCAGGGCAAACGAGAGTTCTCCAATGAGGTAACCTGCACTTCATAAACCACTTCGGTAATCAAACATTGCAGACAGACATCTCAGCTTAATTGACTTAGTTAAATTTTCATATCTTGATCTATAGTATATTTCTTTGTGTCATCTTGTTTGCTTTTCTCTCCCTCCTGATTTGGTTTCGAAGTAATGCATACAAAATAGAAAACTAGTTTCAACATTCTTACCAAACTCTTTTGGCATTGAATAGATATTCATATCATAGTTATATTTTTGTTTGATCCAGGTGACCCTTCTCTCAAGAATACATCATAGAAACTTGGTACAGCTTCTTGGCTACTGTAGAGAAGAAGGAAATAGCATGCTTATTTATGAGTTCATGCATAATGGAACTCTCAAGGAACATCTGTACGGTATGTAAGCCTACATGATTTAAATGAAGAAATCTGAAATCCATATACTCAACCATTCCTAATTTCTTGTAGCCCCATTAACACACGGACGGAGTATCGATTGGAAGAAGCGCCTAGAGATTGCAGAAGACGCTGCAAAAGGTTTATAATACATCACTTATATGTATAGTTTAAGATGGTTGCATTAGTATTTTTTTTCCTCCAATTTTCTGATGGAATATCACATTGTTATTAATTGTGTTATCTCATGCTCGTTCAGGGATTGAGTATCTTCACACAGGCTGTGTTCCTGCAGTGATCCATAGAGACTTAAAAAGCAGCAACATTCTTCTCGACCGACACATGAAAGCCAAGGTTTCAGATTTTGGTCTTTCAAAACTTGCTGTGGATGGAGCCTCCCATGTTTCTAGCATAGTTCGAGGGACAGTAGGATATTTGGATCCTGAGTAAGGCCTTCACTATTTTCCATGAATTTGTTGGGTGCCTACCTCTGATTAACCACAAAGTTTATCATTGTAACTTTCAACAGGTACTATATTTCTCAGCAGCTTACTGACAAGAGTGACATTTATAGTTTTGGCGTAATTCTTCTTGAACTCATATCTGGTCAAGAAGCAATATCTAATGACAGCTTTGGTGCTAATTGCCGAAACATAGTCCAGTGGGTGAGTTTTAATTTCCCAGCAAAACATAGAATTTTGAAGCATAAATATAGCATGAGTTAATGCATATACAATGTAAAATTTGACTGTTTTACTACATTATATACATTTTCAATGTAAAACTTTTACCTTACAACTAACGATACTTTCATGTCATATAGATTTGAAGAACTTGCATGTAATATTGAGTTACACTTGTTATTGTTTGGTAGGCAAAATTACACATTGAGAGTGGAGACATACAAGGTATTATTGATCCTGTGCTACAGAACAAGTATGACCTGCAATCAATGTGGAAAATAGCAGAGAAAGCAATGATGTGTGTTCAGCCACATGGACACATGCGGCCATCGATTTCAGAAGTTGTGAAGGAGATACAAGATGCAATTGCTATTGAGAGATTGGCCCGAGGAAATTCAGATGAGCCAAGAAATTCAGTTCATTCTTTAGTCAACATGGATTTGGCTGCTCCTGAGAGCTTCCTCTCGATTGATGATTCCATTGCACAACAACAACCCACTGCACGATAGAGTGAACATAAATATATACATGCACAGTTTTTTACTATTTTTTACACTTTGGCAAAGCCATCAAGATTGAATTTTTCGTAGTTCTAGGTTTCAAATTTGTATGCCATATCTACAGTGTGCTTGGACTTGCACATTAGTGATTGTGTGGGGAATATTGATTTTTTTACGATGAAGTTTAAACTTTAGCCACTATCTAGGAAATTCCAAAATTTCATATCGATTAAAATAGTGTAAAAAAATAATGTACAAATAAAAATGATTTTTTTAATATGGTATGATCCATTATAAAGTTAACTTATTTAAAATGATTTAACTTGTAAAAATTAAATAATTGATATCAGATAGATGTTTATATGAATTTATCACATCGTCACCTCTGTTAAAAATTAAATTATAGGTTAACATTGCAAACAAAAATTGAACTTAAGAACGGTATTTTTAAAAAAAGTAAGACTATTAAAACTGTGCATACTTAAGATTACTCGTAGAATAAATTAGAAAAACTATAAACATATTTACGGATGATAAATCAATCCATGGGAGACCGGTGATTTTGATGGGAAATTTTAGCATTGAATGAGTACATTTATAGATAATATCTGATTTTTTAATTCAGTATAAGATAAAGATGAGGATGTAGATACATGTTCTCGTCTTGTGTCTTGATACTGTTCTAAATTAGTAAAAAAAAATTAATTTATTAGATAATTAAAAAATTTAAATTAACTTTTTTACTCTTTAATTTTTTTAATTTCGTAACTAATTTTTAAAGTCATATATCATTTCTACTCTTTTATAATTAATTTTATTTTTATCCAATTTTTATTTGATATTGTTATTTGATATTTATATAATTATAATTTTTTTTTATATTTTGACATTGGAGAAAATGAAATATATATTTTATTTTTATCCAATTTTTATTTGATATTGTTATTTGATATTTATATAATTATAATTTTTTTTTATATTTTGACATTGGAGAAAATGAAATATATATCCTTTTGAAGATATTGAATATTTGATAGTATCATATTTTCTTTTTTGTGGTTTTTATTTTTCAAAAAAATATTTAATTGATATTTGAAATATTAAAGGAGCTAATACAAGCACAAGTACATGTATAGTCATTCTCAGATGAGAATGTAAATGACACAAAAATTCTCATATGAGAATGTAAATGACACAAAAAGTCCATATTTCTTTAGTATGAGGATGTGGATGATGATGAATTTTTACTTAGAAGATATGGATAAAATAGTCAAACACGTACTTGTTCAGTCCCATTATCAATCCTATATACAAATAAGTTTAATAATTATAATAATATATAATTGAAGGTTAGTTCAGACTTCTATATTATAAATTGTGAGAGAACAATGTTTCTTCATGTGCATTTGTAGTTCAATATGGGAACAATTTTCATGAAGATTGGTGCAAAGCTCAATCATTAAATACCTCACATGTTCAAGAAGGCCACAATTGCACTTGGAATCATATGTAGACCACAACAAGAAGATTTTTGTAAACTATAGAGTGTTACTAGTTTTTTTCATCAACAAAATTTTTCTTGAGTTGCTTTATGTTTCTCGATGAACTAGAAAGAATTTTGGTTAGTAGAACATGTTGGAGTTGACCTTGTATTTTCTCTAGGGTTTTAAATATTTTCTCTAGAGAATTTTGGATCTCTAGGGTTGCAAATATTTGAAGTCAATAATAAAATTGTCTCACAAAGTAAGAATTTAGTTCTTAAATTTCCAAGTGGATAGTTACAATTTGCCTTAATTTCTACACTTTTTTTAATCATGTGAATCTTTATATTGACTATTTTATATTTAATAGAATGAAATACAATTTAGTACACTCTTTAAATATAAAGTGATATAACCGAAATTTATGAGTTTTAATAAAATATCCAATCACAAAGTATAAATATATATAAACCCACAACTAACAGATATATTGAGATATAATCATAACAAAATATGGGACAATATATTTAACTATATTCGAATAACTAGAACATATCTAAATAACTCAAATAAGCAAGTGATAACTACATATGGTTATTTATTTATAACTAGCAATCAAAATGAAAGATATAATATTATTCAAATGCTTATACAACTAAATATATCTTTTGTTTATTAAGTCCTTATTATATAGCCATACAATTATCTATATCTTGTAGTTATTAAACCTTTATTCTAAAGGTTAAAAAACCTATGAAGATGTAATAATATTAAAGGAAGTATCTAACTAAATTATCTCACTCAATACTCATATATTTGATATTTTCATTAGCTTTTTGCAAATTTGAGTGTTAGAAAATATTTTACAGGTTGATCTCTCATCAATTTTCACCAAGAGCTTAATGCCTACATATTGGAAGATCAAACCCGATCACTCTTTTTACCTAGGAAGAGCAACACTCCTTCATGTAAGAACATTTTACTTCCATCGTAGGGTTTGGAAAAAAATTTCGTAGGCCACAAAGTTTTATGGTTGTTACTAGAAAACGAACTACCATCTCATTTCCATTTAATCTTGAGATGGATCAATCATTTGTCAATACCTTCAAAATGCACATAGAATATATTTATTTTTTATAAGAATGAGGAAACCTTCCAATACACAATAATCGGCATGTAACAATGACAAGCAAAGAAAATTCTTTGCTTTTATGATGTGGGTTTTTCCTTTGAAGTTTTAATGATGTATCATAGTTTAAACAAATTGTTGTAGTGGAAAAATGTACTATTTTTCCTTTACTTGATTTTTATCCTTTATGTGGGTTTTCCCTAAAGTTTTAATGAGATATATTATCGAAATAAATTATAATTTTTTAGAATCTCTTCATGTTATCACATAAGATCAATGATATCCAACGACTACAATTTGATCAATGGAAGTAAGTGTCCTAAGACATTTGATGAATTTAATTAGGTTGTTCAAAGTAAACGACACATTAAATCAAAGGTATTCGGTGTACATAATTAAGTCATTCAAAAAGTAAATAACTAAAACATCGAAGTTATTCAATATATTTAACCAAGGTCGTTCAAAATAAATGACTAAACATTGAATAGAAGATTATTCGATTGAGGCAAATGGCTGAAAAATAAATTGATAAAAAATAATCAATTATAAGGTTAAATAGAATTTTTAGCAAAAAATAAATTAACTTCAAAATTAATTATAGAAGGTTGATATGTAATGATTCAATATAATAAAACTTGTTCATCCTACAAATTGATTCACTTGTATAATCACATCTACAAATTTTAAGTTTGAGGGGTTTATATACACACCTCTACTTGATATATTTAGAGATGTAATCATAATTAAATATGGTTGGAAAAATATTTAACTATGGCAAATTCAAATAACTAAAATAAGCAATTGAATACTACCTATGATTATTTTTTCATAACTAGCAACCAAACAAGCACTAAATAGATATACATTATTATTCAAATACTTGTACAACTAATTATATGTTTTGTTATTGAGCCTTTATATCATGAGCTATACAACTAATTGTACCTTTTAGATATTAAGCCTTTATTATAGGATCCCGAAAGCACATAAATACATAATAATGTCATAGGTAGTATCGACTAAATTCTCTCTCACTCAATATTTCTATATTTGATATCTTCAAAGATGAGAAAATCTTCTATAGTTGTGAAACTCTCTTCGGTATTCATTAACAACTTGGTGTCTACATCTTTTTATAATTCATACTAAAAGAAAAACTACCATCTCATTTTCATCTAATCTTTAGATGAACCATAATTTCTTAATACCTTCAAAATGCACATGAAAAATATATTTATTAGAAGAACAAGGTAACATTCCAACACACAATAGTTGGCCTGCAATAATGGTAAGTGAAGGAAAATTTCTTCCTTTTATGATCATTCAACAAAATAAGATGCAACTTGAAGACATATTATATTTGATTTAAATTATTGTAATAAAATTATGTAGTCTTTTTTCTTAGCTTGGTTTTTATTCTTGATATGAGTTTTTCGTAACAAGGTTTCAATGAGACAAATTCTTGAATTAAATTACAATTTTTTAGAAATCTCTTCAAGTTATCACATTGGATCATTGAAAGTAAGTGTCCTAACTTCAAATTGAATTTAATTAGGTTGTTCAAAGTAAATAACTACAACATCATATCAAGGTTATTGTATATATTTAAGTCATTCAAAGTAAACAAGTAAAAACATCATATCAATATTATAAGTATATTATAAAATTGTTCAAAGTAAACAACTAAAACATTGGATCAAATATTCTATGTATATAATTAAGTTATTCAAAATACATAATTGAGACATCATATCAAAGTTATTTTGTGTAATTAAATATCTCCATTAATAGTAAATGACCAAACCATCTTATAAAAAATATTTAATACATTCAATCAAGTTGTTCAAAGCATATATTTTTATACAACTAAAGTCTTTTACATGACTAAATATCAATATGGAATCAAAGATATTCCATGTATTAAACTAAAGTTATTAATGACTAAACATTGAATTAAAGATATTCAGAATAGATAAATGACTAAAAAATATACTCAATTTCAAAATTAACTACAATAGGTCAATCTATAATCTACCAATATAATAAAACTCGTTTATTCTACAAATTGATTCATTTAGGTAATAACATCTACAAATTGAGTTTGGTGAATTTATGCATTTACCCATTTGATTTATTTTAACTATATATAAATAACTCATATAAAGAATTAACAATTACCTATGATTATTTATTTATAACTAGTAACTAAATGAGTATTATACTATTATTCAAGTATTTATATAGAATATTATATCTTTTAATTATTTTAGAAACTAAAAAACTTACAAATACATATTTAAAGTTTTCAATAGTTTTTAATTAGTTAAATGTCCAAAATCTTCTGCAATAAATCACTCCTATATCTACCGAACAAATATCAAACTTAATTTTCAAGCTATTTCATTTTTTTCCCTCCCTTACTCCCTTCCCATTAAGAACATTAACCATATTTCTCACTGAATACACTTTGCATATAATATTGATTGACACAAAAGTCAATAATATATTAAACAGAAGGAGATGGTAATGTAATAATATTATTATAAGAATTATTAGTTTGCTTATTTTAGTGATTTTTTGGAGAACTATAAAAGCAGTGGCAGAAGCGGTGTGAAGCAGAAAGAAAAACGGACGGTGGCGATAGAAAGGCAGACTCTGATCTCCATCGTCTCCTCAATCCTCTCTTTTCCAGCGTCCATTTCTCGCGCCAATCACATCACATCACTCAGGTATCAACACCTCACCACCACTTCCCCTTCTTTTCTTTTCCTTTACCTTTTTTTTTTCTTCCCTCTCTCTTATTATCCCTCTCTAGGGTTTTCCCTTCCCCAATTTCACCATGTTTTTCCACCGCCTCCGATTAGGGTTCCGGCGACCATGGCCGATGCTCCCACGAGTCCAGGCGGTGGCGGTAGCCACGAGAGCGGCGAACACAGTCCCCGCTCCAATTTCCGCGAGCAGGACCGCTTCCTCCCCATCGCCAACATCAGCCGCATCATGAAGAAAGCGCTTCCCGCCAACGGCAAAATCGCCAAGGATGCCAAAGAGACCGTGCAGGAATGTGTATCCGAGTTCATCAGCTTCATCACCAGCGAGTACGCTGCTTTTTCGTATCTCACTCTCACTTTCATTTTTTATTCTTTGAATTCATTTAATCAATGAATAAGGAATGACTGAATCGAGCTAATGTTTCTCAGAGCTAGCGATAAGTGCCAGAGAGAGAAGAGAAAGACCATTAACGGCGACGATTTACTTTGGGCTATGGCCACTTTAGGTTTCGAGGAATATGTTGATCCGCTTAAGATTTACCTCGCCTCGTACAGAGAGGTCATTTTAGTTTACATTTATTTACTTATGTTTACCTTTTTGTTTTCAATTAGTCGCCGCCGACAAGCCTTTAATGTGTATATATTGTTCGTACATTGATGCGTAATTGATTATAGTACATTATGCTGTTCTGGATTCTTGGGGATAAAAACTGATTTTCACTGATGTTTCTTTTTTGTGGTTTTTCGTGGGCGGATTCTGAATGCTGCAGATTGAGGTAATTTTAATCTTTGATAAATAGTTATTACGCTGTGTCATCTTCTTTTTCATTTTGTGTGTGTTTGTACACATTATGTTTTTTATTTATAAGTTTTTTTTTTCTTGAGCCAGGGTGATTCAAAGGGTTCGGCCAAGGGTGGAGAGTCATCTTCTAAGAGAGATGTTTATCCCAATCCCAATGTCCAGGTGGAGAATGTAAATACTCGCACTACTACTGGTTGTGTTGCTGGAAATATTCTTTGTATGCATAATGACATTGGCATCTGATGTTGGACTGTTTTATTTGGAATTGACAGCTTGCTCATCAAGGTTCTTTCTCACAGGGTGTTAACTATTCGAATTCTCAGGTGATTGATTACTCTCTCTAATGCAATGTATCCCTGTTTTTCTTGAGTTTGAGATTTCTGTTTAATCTGACATGAGTGGATTGTTAGTATGAGATGATGATGCTTCATTCACAAGAAACACTATTTCTATTCCCTTTTCCTCCTAAAAGCTGTTATTTGGAGCTCAATTTAATAAGTTTCTCATTATGTTGGCTTTAGTACCATTTTTTATATGTTATTTGGAAATTTTAAGACGTGTAGCTAAAAAGGGGTCCCTCTTAATGGTTGATAAATTGATTATGAATTTGTTAAATTTGGTTGGTAGGAAATATACATACTTTCATCGAAGTCTCTGATGAAATATTTCATGACTGACCAGTTGGTGTTCTGTTCAATTATCTATTTCTCTCCTTTCTTGACTATAAGCCTTTTGATTTATGGGTTGTTCAATTCAATATGTGGCCTAACTTAGAATGTTCTCTTTTCTTGCTATAAACATGAAAATATAAAATTGGACATTGGAAACTACTAAACTAGTCTTGTTAGAATTTTCTAATCTTTAAGAAATTGTACACCTGCTAATTATTGAATACATTAAAGCTGTTACGGTCCCTGTAGTATTCGAATTTATGTTTGCAATTTTTGCATTGGGATTGAACTAGGTCTTTTGGGGTCTTGTATTGGTGATAGGGTCGTAGTTTTCTTTAGTGATTTCCGACCACAAGTGTGATCAATTTCCTACCCGTAGGTGTGTGGGGTGGTAGTTTCACTTGGCTTTCTTTGATAAAGCACGTACATCTGTTCCAAGTTAGTGCTGAAACATTGTGCAGTTTATCTTGGTTATTACTTATAAATGATAATATCTGTGTCCTGCTAGTGCATGGTAAAAGTATGCCCTAATTTAAAAAAATTCTGGAGGTGAATCGTGGGTATAGATGAAATATCTTTAACCAAGTTACAAGGTTACCTTATCCCCCAAGAAGTGAGATATATCAGAAAGGCTACCTTGTAGTAACGATTTAAACTGATTTTTAAAAGTATATTTGAATTTTAAAAGAATCATAGGGAAATCATTTTGCATCAGTCGAACATTACAAATTGCACTGGTCTTTTTCCTTTTTATCATTGTGTTCGACACCATTCTTTCCTTTTTATCAGTTTGTGGAATGTTAGCTCAATCAACATGTTTATGGTATTGAATTCTCTCTCTTCTAATTTTCAGCCCCAGGGTCCACATATGATAGTTCCCATGCAAGGCCAAGAGTAGACCTTTATCCTCAAAAATGTGCGATCTGGATGTCGGTGAAGCGGTGTATGTATCCCTTGGCATATTGAATGCATTTTGTCTTATCTCGATACTGACATAAGGGGATGTTGGTTCTTGAGACCAGATAATATTTATTTAAGGGTTGCATTTATCTTTGGAAAAGAATCATTATTCATAAGTTATATTGTAAATTCTGGATCAATGCTTATTTTATTCCATCAACAAGCGCCTCGCAAAGACTGAAGATTTTATGTAACTGATTGGAAGCATAAATTGGTATATTCTTACCCTTTTTCTTTTATCCATCCGATGAAGATGTTTCTATGTTTAAAACCTTTTTTTAGTAGATTTAATCGGATCATGGTTTGGCTGAGCTTTCGTTTCTCCTATCTATTTACCTGAAACGTATATTTTCACTGACCAAGGAGTTCTTTGTGAGTTGGACATAAATGATTGAGTTGAATCCAAGTTCGAATTATTCTTGAACTGTCCGAGTTTTGATTTTTGGTGGAAGTGTTTTTTTGTCAGATTTTATTAATCTTTTCGGCGGAAATAATAAATGTATACTTACATTTACACTCGGGTTTTGCCTACTACTGGCTACTTTTTTTTTTTTCTTTCTTTCTGGTGGACGAAGTTAGCCAAATAAATCAAATTTATGCAATTTAGAATACTCAAGTTTTCAGAAAAAAATAAAATCTTGATAGGTTGCATATAAAAGTAGGAAGAATATGGACATGAATTATCGTAAGTGCAGAAGCAAGAAATTACATTGAAATATTGGTTGGATTATTGTGCAATTGACTTAGAGAAACGATTCGTGATATTTTTTAAAATAAATAAACATATGTCCCATCGTTTCTTATTGGATTTTAAGAGAGTAACTATTTTTTAGGGAAATTGAAATGTTTTGAAACAAAATATATTGTTTAGGTAAGAAATTTGAAAGAAATTAAACTTTTATAATATCAAGAGAGTAATTAATTTATTTAAAATAAAAGGATTTTAAGTTTCATCTATTTTTTTATATTTTTAAATAATTTGGAAGCATATTTGACTGAAATTGGTTTTATGTGATTATTTTTATTTTGTGTTATCCAAATATTAATGGGAAATGTTGTTTTCTTGTGAATGTATACAATATTTTAGATAATACATTCACTTTACTAAAACTATTATAATCATGTTTATCTTTATAAACATAAAGATACTCACTTAAAATTAGTGTACTAAACAACAACTTGACTTTGAGTGTGACATGAGCATTATGCATTGGATAAGCTTGAGTAGGTATTCAAGATTATCAACATACTTCAATTTTTATTTAATAACTTATTTTGGTTTGAATATTTATTATGATAGAAAAATAATATCAATTGTGTATGTCACAACCTTTTTCTAATAATCAATTATGCATTGGATAGGGATAATAACTTTTGTAGATATTCAAGATTATTAAAATACTTAAAACGTTATCTAATACTTTATTTTGGTTTTAATCTTTATTATAATAGAAAAATAATATCAATTGTGTATGTTGCAACCTTTTTCTAATAGTTAATTATGCATTGGATATGGGTAATAGCTTGTGTATAGGTATTTAAGATTATTAACATACTTCAATTTTTATCTAATAACTTATTTTGGTTTCAATATTTATTATAAAAGAAAAATAATATCAATTGTGCATGTTATAACCTTTTTTCTAATAATCATTTAGGCACATCAATGATTGAAAAATTTCACCACGAGTGAGAAAATAATTTTAGGCATTAGAAATTAGTAATAGTTTAGATATCTTTTAGTATTTATTATGAATTTTTTGTGTATGTGATACGTCTGCTTTTCATATTAGTTGTTACACAAAATCAATATGAAAAATGTCAATTTAATATGGTCATGCAAATCATAATATCAATTATATAAAGAGTGGATGTTATATATGAGATCTTTAACATTGATTAACAATTGAAGTAGAAATTCTCCAGTTTTTGAATGGGTGTAATCTACTTCCATTATACAATTGAAGTAGAATATTCAAAATAACTGATAAAATGTATATTTCTCACTATTGAAATATCCTCATGTGTTGATATTATGAAAAATTCATGGTTAACTTTGATTCAAAGATTCCATTTTCAATTAAAAAAAAGAATAAAAACAACACAAGAACATATAAACTTGAATAAGAACAATAATTAAACTAGTTATGGATGAATGAATTAAAAAAGAATTATGAGAAGACTTATGGATTGAATAAGATCAAGAATTAAACTAGTTATGGATGAACGAATTAAAAAAGAACTATGAGAAGACTTGTGGATGAAGAATGGTGCACTACGTGAAGATTCTATATTTCTGGTAATCTTCAAATGTTAAATTTCCACCTAACTCCTAATAATCAATATAAAACTCTAGGTATTCTTCTTAATATTGACATAAATGTTTAAAAGACATGAGTTATTATCAAATTCAATCGTTAATTACGATCAAATGTAACAAATATTCTAACCTAAATTAATGTTGGCAAAAAAAGACAAAGAAAAGAGGAAGGTAAATTCAAAATGTATCAAGAGTTAAGATTATCCTTGTATTTTTCATGCCTGTGTTATAATCTCCATGCTTATGTCACATTATTCATGTTCAACTCACACGCATCTTCAATTTATGTCTCATATGGCCTAACTTAGCAAGGACTTTTGCTAGACTCAAATGGTTTACCTTACGTTCATTTCTTCATTGGAATTCCTTATTGTATCTCTTTGTCCTTTGGAACTTCATGAACCCAAATACAACCTGGACTAAAATTACTATTTACATATATTTTATAGAAAAAAAAGATAAATCTTACAATTAATAAGTTCAAAAAATACAAAATAAAGAAATTAATAAACTATTTTTCATAACCTATTTACTATACCCGTGGTTATTTTTGTTGGGATTATATGTTCTTAATCTTTTTCTTTATTCTCAATTCATGCATTCATCAAATTTGGTCAAGGTCATCCGGGTTCACCTCACATTGGAGAGATTCGAATTCTTTCCTTCAGTCATTCTCTTTTGGTTTTTCTAAAACTTGTAGTGTACATTCATCAACTATATGTCATGCATTAGCAATGTGAGAGTATTACTGGCATTTGGTTTGATTCCACAGCCTCAATGGTTAATTTTTGTCAAATGCAATCTCAACACATCACTTATTCGTAGTTTGTGATGGGTTGGTACAAAAAGCACTTTTGTTGGTCTACTCTAGACAGTATTAGGAATGTGAAAAATATTCGGAACCTTATAATGCTGTCAAGTAGTTAGGTTCATTTTCATTTACTTCCTTTGGAATTTGATGTAACAATGGTTTTCAACTTTTGAATTGTGGTTTAGTAGAAAGAATATTTGTTACTCTGCGAATGATAGGGTTAACGTCAATGGTGCTAATCTGCATGAGCTCCACGTCAACCTTGTTTTAACGTGCCAGAGACTGTTATTGGTTGGACCTTTTGCTCAGAATCATGAACCAATAAGTGATTCCAAAGAAAAAAAAAAATTCATCAACTTCTTTAGTTAAGCCTATATAAATGAATTTTTGTCTTAAATGCTTTCACTTCACATGCCCCTTTACAACATATACCTTAATTTTATCTGAATTTCCTAGGTTGGTTCCTTAGTCAGAAAGAGTAGTTGTCTTGTCAATTGTTAGTGGAAAAAAGGGTATTAGCATTATAAATTTTCTATGATGGAAAGAGGCTGAGATAAAAACACAATGTCCTAATCTGGTAATCTGAAAAAGTGTATCCACTTGGTGTATTCATTTTAGGATTTTCATTCTTACATTTCTATCCGTTTTTGTGACATTATCATTGAAAAGGCTGATTTCTATTGCTTTTTGGCATACCAATTGTTATTTTTACCTTATAAGGTTTGACGAGATAAAGAAAAAAAGGAAAGAAGTTTCCGACAAATTTCAATGGTAATTGCTAATGAATAATTTAATCACAGATTTCTTTCAATTTTCTACCAACCCTTTTGTTATAGAAAATGATAACGATACACGATAATGTATTTAAAATTTCTTAAAGGTTTATTGAAATAATATCATTGGTGTTAATTATCATATTCTTCTAAAATTTAAAACTTCATCATAAGTTATTTTTAAAAAACATATAAAAGATTAAGAGAAAAAAATATATTTAAATTGATATCGGTCTCAATATTATTTTTAGTTATTGTTTTTAAAATTTAAAGAGATATAAAAAGAATGATAATGTAATATTTTAAAAAGTAAAAACGATATTTCTTTAAAATTAAAAAGAAAAAATTGGATCGCAATGAAACTTTAGATAATATTATATTATAGATAAAAGATAAGTACTTGATAAGGGAATAAAGAACAAAATAAAAGATATATATAAATAATAAAAGAACATAAAACGTTGGGCTTCTGTCTCAGATTTGAGGCCCGATGCCACCTTACACGAAGCTCATTGTAATGGAACCAGATGCTTATCCTTGAGGAAGGAAATACTAATGCCTCATTTTTTAGCACCTTCAAGTTTAGAATCATAGAAACCATACAAATAAATGAACAAACAGTAAAAGTAAAGGCTCATCAATATCCAAGATGATGAGTTGGTTAAAATCATAAAAATAATAAATATAAGAGATTTTTAGACTGATTTAATTTTCTGGAATCTATATCCAAATCCATCTAATCAACATGAGATGAGATAAATTTTTTCACTGTTTTTGAAAACAATATCATTATTTTTAAACGCAAAACATAAATAATAAGCAAATATCTAAATGTATCAAATATTTTCAAAACACTTATGAGAAAAATTACCAAGTGCCTATTACACCAATGGGCTAAATGTAAGTGTGAAAACCATGCTAACTAGTGAGAAAGATGAGTCAGAAAAATATCACCTAAATGTGAGTGATTTCTAAACAAGTGCAAGGAAAAAAACTTCTAAAAAGTTTGTGTATGCAACTTATTTCAAGAACATTTGCTCATTGATGAAGTTCTGGAGATGTTTCTAAAGAAAATATAACCAATCTTAAAGAATTCTTGAGATATTTTTCACACAAAAGTATGTAATATGTAATCACACCTCTCAATTTAGAAAAAAAAGCCATATTTAAGCAAAACTTCATTTCTTAATAGTAACTAGAAATCCACCAGAAAGGAGTTAATAATTTATTTCCGGTGATAATTAATTATCTATGAAAACAATATTTAAAAAATCTCTAAATAGTTTATTATATCTTGACCATATAATTAACAATCTACTTACCGATATTTCCCAAAGTTCAAAATTTTCAAGATTATAAATGATATCATTCTTTAATAAACTAAAATGTTATTTATCACTTTGCTAAAAAAAATTTCAAAAAAAATCACAAGTGTCCTCAAATAAAGTGTGTGTATATATATATATATATATATATATCAAATTCATGCAATCTCCTTAAGATGTATTATCTTATGCATGTAACAAAAACAATCAATCATGAAAATAATAACATCCATTTTGATACAATCAAAATAATTATTTCTAATTTATCGAAAGCTTTATAACCAATAAAATAAAGAAAACTCAGAATAATTTAAACCAGATAAATAAATAAAGGAGTTTGGAATCATAATAAAAACATAATTAAGGTTTATTTCTCACACAATGATGGTATTCAAGGTTTACATTTCTGTTAAGAACACATTAATTTAATACTCAAGTATCTGTTCAATAAAAAAGAATATATTTTTTTTTCATAAGATACTTATAAAGAAGAGGGGGGGAGTCATGCTTGATCTGATATATCTAATTTTTAGAAAGATTTAATTATGATTGTAGTTTATGAAGTTTTTTTAGTAATTTTGTTTTCTCAAATTGATTTTTTTTTCAATTTTTTATGTTTTAAAATAATTTTCAAGTTTTTTTTAAGTCATATACAGTTAACAAAGTATCTTTAATGTTATTTTTTTAGTTTGAAAGACAACAATAAATTTATTTTAAATTTTAGAAACAAAAAATACAGTTAAGTTTTTTAAAAAATAAAGCAAGATTCATGATTTATCATTACAACATAAATTAATTTTTACGAAAGATACCTAAAACAAATAATAAAAATATTATTATTTTTATCTAATTTTAAGAAGTAATTAAATGTAGAATAAATTTGCACCGAGCATATGTTGAATCACAGGTCAATTTAACAAGATCACTTAATAGACTTCAAAACTTATGGCAAAATAAAGATTATACTGTAAATAGTCTGATGAATTAATGTTTATGATTTTGAAAGACTTTCAATAAAAAAAATTCATGTATAAAAAAAATTTCATGTAAAGATTTATTAGCATAGACACTGTAGAATTATAATAAATTAGTCGAGAAAATATTGTTGTACCTGAATTTGGCTTTTATTTAGCTTTTTAATGAATTTTAAAAAAATTCATTATAATTAAACTTGATTATAAATAAATATTTTTTAGCTTTATTTTTAGCTTACACAAATATATAATGTTATTGCAAACCTTATTAGTCTCTTCCTAAGATTATAATATTCTTTTATATTGAAGTCACTTATGCTTTTCATTTTTAGTTTCCATTTCTTGCTACAAACAAAAGTATGTTTGATAAAACATTACTAATTCAACTTTTGAAGAGAAAATATATAATGAATTACTCTTGATTAAATTCTAACTTCAAGAGATGAAAGATAGAAGATGGTTACACTATTGCTTGGATAATTTCAGGAAGGATCTTACTACTCATAAAAAAATTTGTCTTGTTGCATTGATGTTCTTTGCCTTTTATAGGCTAAGAATATGCATGTTGTAAAATATTTGATTCTGGATATTGTAACAAATATTTAGTTGTGAGATGGTTAAAACATTCTCTTATGATATTCATATTCTTGTAAAAGGTTATTTTGAATAGTTTTTTTTTTATTTTTTATTTTAGTTGTGTATTTTTTATTTGTCAATATCTATTGTGCACATCAGAAAATACAAAGCAAATATTGAACGTTTCGTAGGAATAAGGTACAGTATATTTTCTTTTATACGTGTGATATTATTTTCAAAATAGTTATTGACTAATGGTTCAGTCCTAGATAAAATCAAGTAAATATATTCATTTTATTTTAGCTGAAAAAAAATTCCTTTCAACTAACAATGTGTTAAACACTTGATAGTAAGCTGAAAAAATGTAATGGAAACTAAACAATATATTTTTTTGTCTTATAAAATGTCAACTTACCTTATGTTTTATTAGAACTTTAATTTAGTATATGTATTTGTTAGATCAAGACCATATAATCATACATTAAGATGGTTTTGTCTCGGATAATCTAATAAATAATAATATAAAAGTATTGACAAATTTTTTAATGGTTTTCATCATTGGATATAATAATCAAACATTAATGTTTAGTCTTTACACTACCATTAGACTTTATTATTTCCAAAACAACTGACAAAATTCAATTCTAAATTTGTTAGATAGTGAGCTATGACTTACATCAAGTTTATGAAAAATATATTTATGTTCCTGTTATTATATGTTAAATTTAATGTTATTAGTATCATAAAAGATGTTCAATTTGAAAGATACTTCTAACAATATATAACATACAGGAATATATATCTATGTCAGTTAGAGGACTACCATCTCAACCCTTGTCTTTTGAATAGTTCTAAGAAAAAATATTGAATAATGTGATATTAATTTTGTAAAAAGCCATAAAAAAAATAAATATGACTTATTACCTAACACACAAAATAAAAAATAACAATGTTAGAATATCGAAAAGGATCTTGCAGTACTCAACTATAAGAGATTAAAGAAAATAAAGAGAATCAACACTTAAGGATTAACCTATAACATAAGAAATCCTAAAAATAATATTATGTAATTCTTGAACTTTGAATCATACAAAAGTACTATCGATAATAAGCTAAAAAGTACCTTAAATGATAAGCAATGTGTTGAGGCAAAAATTCAACATCTCAATATTTTAAAGCATGATCACACTTTTTCTATAAGATGATAGTGTTACAAAAATAAACTCATGTAAGACACATATATTTTTGTCAGTTAGATGGTACAGTACTATACAATATTTTCTTATATTTGATAAAGCAGTTATATAATAAGATCATATGTTTATAAAATTAAATATTCAGTATATACACTGAACTAATATAATGTCACTTTTATATATATATATATATATATATATATATATATATATACTTATTCTTTTGATGCATGGAGACGTCCACTACTTTCCTCTACTAAAAGGATTTGTTAGAGATCCAAGCCAAAATTTAGAAAAAAAGAAAACTAAAACTACTTTTTTCACCAACCTAACACAAAGGACTTTTCAACCTTGTCTCAGTTATATTTTTTCATTTTAAAGTTCTAATATGCATAATATGATTGTACATTATTTTGTTTGCTAAATTTTCTCTCATGTGTATCATATTATTGTCTTATCTTTCAGTTGATTTTGATATTTAATAAAAAAATTAAGTATTTTATATGACTTACGTAATATAACATTATTAGTAGATCTTTGACATGATGTATTAATGTTAAATTTTTTCCAAATTTTTAAATTTCAATATTTAAGCATGTTTTTTTTTTTTTTTTTTTATTTCAGATTTTGTATTTAACTTTAAAGTTCTATTTTTAAACTTTCCTGTTTTGTATACAATGTTTTTCCAACTCAACCATTTTAATGACTAGATTGCCTACAGAAATAAATAGATTTTTAAGAGGTTAACTTCTTTTCTTTTGTTACAACTTTCAAATTCTTTTTGATTTTTTTTTTTATGTTTTAAGCCTTTGAAACAGTAAATGAATTCAATGTATGCTTGAATGGCAAAATAAATAAATATACAAATTATATTATAGGTTAGAAAAAATACCTAAATGTTTTCTCTTTAAAAATTCCTGAAAGAATTATTAAGTAATAAGTAATTACTAATAATAACTCCTAAAAACCCAGTCTTGATAATCATTATGGTAATATATAAAAATAAAATAATAATCATAAGAATAATGGGTAATAATATATAATTATTCCACTACTAATTGTTATTTTATTGTATAAGTTAAATAGGGAAAAAAATTCCAAAATAATCATAATTGTTACTTTGATCAAAATTAATGGAAAGTAAATAAGTAATAGTTCTTAACCTGACCTATTCATTATTGTTCATTATAAACAAAAAATATTTTATTGACATTTATAATTTATAACATAAGTGAGGATGAGTTTTGTGGTTAAGATATCAAATCAAATACCAATAAAACACAATATGTTCTACTTTTCAATTCACTTAATTTTCTACTGTTCAGTTTGATTTGATAATTTAAAATATTATCATTCAGATTTTGATCATGATTTTTTTTATTTTCTCCTTATAAAATGTTACCGATTAAATGCAAAAAAACAAAATTCACATTTTATTCTCAGTGGATTTTATATATACAAAAAAGAGATTCATTTCTAAATCTAACCCAAAGCTCTAACAACCACTGATACAGGTTTGAAGGGTAGTTGATTCAGAGGTGCATCAGATTTCAGTAGACCTCTCTGCAGAGTATCTATTCCAATTATGCAAATGGTAATTAAAACCAATAATCATTCACATAAATATTTACATTATCACCCCTATGTTGTTATGTTTTTCCAAGTTGCAAGCGTTGGTGTGCAATCATCCTTCTTCTTTCTGGTTTTCTTCAATTTTTGTTTTTCTCTCTCTTTTTTCATCATTTCCTTAATCCTTTATATCAATTCATTCTCTTATTCCCTATCAGATTAAACAACAAACAATTCGGTGAAGAAGTAACCAAAGAGAAAGAAGAAGAAAACAATTAGCGTTGCTTTAGAATTCACGGTAGCATCGTTCATCTTGTTGATACGAAAACTGGGTCTTCGATCAAGTCGAAGACCGATTAAGAACTGCGACTAGGTAGATAATCATTGAAACTATTGTTGTTTTGAGTCTTCCACTTTTTTCACTGATCCTGTTCTTTTTGCAGTCATTGTGTGTTTGTGTTTGTTTCTTCATTCTTGTATCTTTTTCCTATTTTTTAATGCAATATTATCTGTTGTGGAAATTGTGGTGTTCAATTTGTTCAGTCGGAGGTTAAGGTTGTTGGGGTTTAAATTGATTTTAATATTTTTTGTTGTAAATGGGTTGATGTTGTGAAAATACACCATCGGCAACCACAGCAGCACTGTCACTTTTTTTTTTTTTTTTTTTTTTTTTTTTTTTATTCTTCTTTGGAAATAAGGTTCTGATCGGCAATTAACTGGGATGATAATGAAAAATAAGAATACTGACTATGTGTGCGTATTATATTTGAGGAAAATTTTGTATGAAGGGAAGTGTTTATTGTGTTGGATTGGAGTTAACTTACCTTTTTTTTCAATTCAAAAGAATAAAAAAATAAGAATGTAAGGCTTTTGCTCGAAATTGAGAGTTGCTTAACTTATATGTGGTTAAAGATTTATGGTGATGAATGAAAACTGACAAAGTTTAGAACTGACAGGGGTCTGTTTCCATTGGGTGTAGAAGCAATTAATGGGAAGTAGAGGCCAAAAGCGTCCTGACATGGTGGATGAACTGCCTGCTGATAAGCGTGCATGCAGTTCATTGGATTTCAGACCAAGTTCTTCAAACTCATCAGTTCAAACACACATGAATTCAATAGTGGAGGCACATGATCATGACATGGATACTTCATCATCTGCTTCAGCTTCAAGTCAATCAGAGGGAGATCCGGAGAAGGATTCAACTTATGGATCCTGTGATTCAGATGACATGGAGCATCAACATAATAGCACCCTTTATGAGTATCATAGACGGAGACTATCCAGTGATCATGGAAAATTTAAGAATATCATATGTAGTTTGAGTGAACAGACTGAACCCTCTTGTCAATTAGCTTTACTCACTGAACTCTGTGAAGTTTTGTCATTTTGTACAGAGGGTTCACTATCTAACATGACTTCTGACTTGTTATCACCATTACTTGTAAAGCTTGCAAAGGATGAGAAAAATCCAGATATCATGTTGTTTTCTATAAGGGCGATAACTTATATATGTGATTTGTATCCTAGATCAGCTGGTTTTCTTGTTCAACACGATGCTCTTCCTACCTTATGTCAAAGATTATTTGCTATTGAGTATCAAGATGTAGCTGAACAGGTAATTCATGTTTGTTTGTCTGTGTGTGTTATATTCTTTGTACAATAAAAGGGATATAACATATTGATGTTGAAATCATGAAGTGTCTCCAAGCACTGGAAAAGATATCGCGAGAGCAACCCCTTGCTTGCTTAGAGGCTGGGGCAATTATGGCTGTTCTCAATTATATTGACTTCTTCTCAACAAGCATCCAGGTAAGGTTCTGACACAGTAGAGTGTCATCTACACGAATAATGACCATTTTTTCTTGTTATCCTTAAAAGCCATAGTTTATTATTATAAGTTCTAGAGGCGTGATTTTTTTATTGGTTTATGATCTCCTGTCTTAGCAGAGGGTAGCTCTGTCTACTGTGGTGAACATATGTAAGAAGCTTCCTTCTGAAAACCCTTCACTTTTTATGGAGGCTGTTCCTATATTATGCAAGCTTCTTCAGTACGAGGATAGACAGGTACCAAAGAATGGATTTAAAATGATTGGAAGCCAACCAGACCTGTATCTTTCATGCTGTTGTGGTTTCATCTACCCTTTAGTAATATCTAATTACCTGCAACTGATATTCTGCAGCTTGTCGAAAATGTTGCTACCTGTTTAATCAAAATTGTAGAGCGAGTTGCACAGTCCTCAGAAATGTTGGATGAACTTTGTAAACACGGCTTGATTCAACAGGTCACACATCTTTTAAGTTCTAATGGTCAGACTGCCCTATCTCAATTAATTTACAATGTAAGCAATCTTTTATCTGTCATATTCATATAACACATTTTTCTTTTTTTATTTTTTTCTCATGAACTGTGAGGTTTATGTAAACCTATTCTTTTGTTTGTCAGGGATTGATAGGATTACTTGTTAAACTTTCATCTGGATCAGTCGTAGCCTTCAGGACTTTATATGAACTCAATATAAGCAGCATATTGAGAGAAATATTATCTACATTTGACCTCTCACATGGTGTATCAACATCACAGTTTGGACATTGTAATCGGGTATTTAGCTTTGGACCCTGTTGTCCTTAAATGGTTTCCTATCTTCAAATTGGAACTATAAGTATCTTTATATGTATGTGAGTAATTTTTTTTTAACTGGTATTTTTTATAATAATTGACTACAACTTTTTTAGAAGCTTTTTTTTTTTACAGTTTTAAAGTAAAACAAACAATTATTTTTCTTTAAAAATATAAATAATCATTTTATTATTATAAATATTTAAAGCCAATCTTTGATAATAGACACCCCAATCTTTAAAAGAAAATGATTTTCTTACAAAATTTAAAGAAATCATGAGCAATACTATACCTATGATAAAAAACATTCATTGTTAAAATTATTGCTCTTGGTATGTTGGTTGAAATCTGTTCTCCATATTTATTTGGTAATTTTATTCAGAAATGCAGACCTCTTCTAATGGAAACAAGGTGCTTGATTTGGAAAATTTCTTGTAAATAAGCCGTGTGAAATGTATGTTATATTGTTTGCTGATTTTGTTAGGTATATGGAGCACTCAAACTGCTAAATGAACTTCTCCCTGATCGGGCTAAAGATAATCATCAACTGGTGCTAGACAAAGAATCCTTTCTAGATAATCACCCGGATTTCCTGCAAAGGCTTGGGATCGATGTGTTTCCTATGTTAATCCAGGTTGGCTGATTTTCTCGTACTTAACTAGATGCTATTCCTTTTTTATACATTGCAATACCTATCTCATCCTTGTACAGGTGTTCAATTCTGGTGCAAGTTTATTAGTCTGCCATGGATGTCTGTCTGTTATGTACAAGATAGTTAGTTCAGGCAAATCTGACATACTTGTTGAATTGCTAAAAAATGCCAATATTTCAAGGTGAAGCAGATCTTCTTATCTCAGTATTGTACTCTTACCCTCAGAATTGCAGTCTTACGTGTATTTTTTACATATATTAATGTTCATTTTATCTGGTTAACATGACAGTTTTTTGGCTGGAGTTTTCACTCGAAAGGATCACCACATGCTAATGTTAGCATTACAAATTGCTGAGATAATCCTTAACAATTTTTCAGATAATTTCTTAAAGTTGTTTATAAAGGAAGGAGTCTTTTTTGCCATTGATGCACTACTGATGCCAGAAAGATCTTCAAAATTGATGTATCCAGCATTTAGTTGCGTTCAGCTGTCATTGGACTCTAGTCAAAAGTCTGCCTCAAGAGAGACCCTCAAGTGCTTATGTTATGCATTTTCAACTGGCCAATCTCCTACATCATCAGAAGCCAGAAATTGCAAACTTGATAAAGACTCTGTTAATGGTCTAGCTGAGCATATAAAGACAAAATATTTAGCTCCAGAATTATTTGATTCTGAGAAAGGATTGACTGATATTTTACAGAATCTTAGAGCACTATCTAATGATCTGTTGAGCATGTCTACAGACAATGGTACTCTTGTCATGCATGAGGAGAAGATCAATAATATATTGTTTCAAATTATGGACAAGCTTACTGGCAAGGAACAAGTTTCTACTTTTGAATTTATTGAAAGTGGAGTTGTGAAATCACTTGTTAGTTACTTATCTATGGGTCAGTATATGAGGGAAAACAAAGGAGTACAGGGTGTTTGTAATTATAATGTTGTCACAGAAAAACGATTTGAGACTTTGGCTAGTGTATTGGCTTCTCAGCATCTCTCTGGTGAAACACCCATTTCTATATTAATTAGAAACTTGCAGACTGCACTAACTTCATTGGAAGCTTTCCCTATTATTCTGAGCAGTGGACCAAAACTGAGAAATTCATTTGCTACTGTTCCTAACAGGTGTTCCGTCCCTTACCCTTGTCTGAAAGTACGTTTTGTCAGGGGGGAGGGAGAGACTTTCCTGAATGACTACACTGAGGATTTTCATACTGTTGATCCTTTTTCTTGTATGCATTCTATTGAAGCATATCTATGGCCAAAGGTCAGTTCAAAGAACACAGAGCATTCTAAATCATCATCCATCCAAGCAGTGTTGCAACTCGAAAGTCCTCCAATTCAATCACCATCACATGCAATTTCGGTCCCAGTTGAAATTCCCGTTACTTGGGGACCTGTTGACATGATGACAGATTTCCCCGATACAGAGGTGGTATTTGTAACTATGGTTATTGATTTATAGAAGTATCTGCCTTTTCTGTGTGTTTTTCCTTGTTAATTTATCTTATTTTTTCTTTAACTATGTAATTTTGTAGAAGGATGAGCCAAAGTTGTTGCATCCCAGAACTGATCAAGTAGTCATTATGAATGCTGGGGAATCCTCTTCCTCTGTAACTCAGGTTATAAAGATCATGTGGAATGTGTCAAACTAAATTTTAACTGCACATAATTGTTCTTGGCATTTAAGTTTGACTTTTGTTCTAAATTGTGTCATTTTACAGTTTTAAACATTTTGTTCAATCAAGGTCATATATTTTCAGATTACTCACATATAAGTCTATTGGTTTATTGTGATTTAATGCTTCTTTTTTTGGTATTTATGTATCTCATTTGCAGAAGTACTTTCCCTAATTTGATTGATTAAATTCTCTGTTACCTTGATAGCGAATAATATGTTTAAATTCTTGAATGTATTTGACTTTTTTGTAATTGTTGTCAGGGTTACGCAGGACAAGAACTACAAAGGAATGCAGAACCAAACCCAGAACTGAAAAAGCAGGATCCTTCATTTTGTAGCAATGAAGCTGCTCAAAAGCTTGTCTTTTACATTGAAGAACAACGTCTGGATCAAAAATTGACTCTATATCAGGCAATTCTTCGTCATGTAATGAAACAAAATGATTCTTTTTCTAGTGCAAAACTGTGGAGTCACGTGCATACAATAACCTACAGAAGGGCTGTAGATCCTGATGACATAATATCTCCACAATATCATTTTTCACCTCAGGATATATCTGACGATAAAGTTTTAGCTTATTATCAGCATACTCCGTTTTTCTCAGATATATTCTCTTGTGAACTTGTTTCTGATCTGGAGAAGTTAAGTCCAACTTATGATATCTTGCTTCTTCTTAAAAGCTTGGAAAGCATGAATAGACATATATTTCACCTTATGTCTCGTGAAAGGATTTGTGCTTTTGCCAAAGGGAAAGGTAACAACTTGGATAGCCTAAAAATAACAGTTCCTTCTGTCTCACAAAATGAGTTTGTAAGCAGTAGATTGACAGAGAAGCTAGAGCAACAGATGAGGGACTCTTTGGCTGTCTCCGTTGGTGGTATGCCACTGTGGTGTAATCAATTAATGGAGTCATGTCCTTTCTTATTTAGTTTCGAGGCAAGATGCAAGTACTTCAAATTGAAAGCATTTGGTCAGTCACAAGTTCAACCTCACTTGTCTCACAATGGCTCAGAAACAGGGAGTGATAGGCGGTTGGGCCCTGGTGGATTGCCCAAAAAGAAATTTTTAGTTCATCGCAACCGGATTTTGGAATCTGCTGCACAAATGATGGAGCTGCATGCCAGTCACAAAGTTGCTCTTGAAGTGGAATATGATGAAGAAGTGGGCACTGGTCTTGGACCAACTTTGGAATTTTATACCTTGGTGTGCCATGAGTTTCAGAAATCTGGCTTGGACATGTGGAGAGAAGATGTTTCTTCTTTTAGCCTCAAGTCAAATTTGCAGGCTGATGAAATGGGAATTCATTCCTTTTATGGACTCTTTCCTCGCCCATGGTCACCAACACAAGATACATCTGATGTAACAAAGAAATTTTTCCTTCTAGGCCAAGTTGTTACCAAAGCACTTCAAGATGGAAGGATCTTAGATCTCCACTTCTCTAAAGCTTTCTATAAACTTATTCTTGGAAAGGTAATTAATTTTCATTGCAATCAATGAACATCACATGAGCTTGCAACCAAGTATGGAAGATTTATAACTGGATTTATAATGGTGTTTGTACCATGTCTCTTTAGGAACTTTCTCTCTACGACATACTATCCTTTGATCCTGGACTTGGTAGGGTGCTGCAAGAGTTTCAAGCACTAGTTATCAGGAAAAGAATTATGGAATCTGTCAATGAAGGGAATTCTGAGTTGCAATATGGACTAACCTTTCGAGATATGAGAATTGAAGATCTCTGTCTTGATTTTACTCTTCCTGGGTATCCTGATATTGTTCTTGCTTCAGGAACCAATCATTCCATGGTAGGTCATTTGCTGGATATTTTGTCATTCTATCTGCACTTTAGGTTATTGCTGAATATCAACTTTACATATCTATACTTTCTATAGGTGAATTTGGAAAATCTAGAAGATTATGTTTCACTTATCGTGGATGCAACTGTGAGGTCTGGAATTTCAAGACAAGTGGAAGCTTTCAAATCTGGCTTTAACCAGGTCTCTCACTCTGTCTTAGTGATTGTCAGATTACTCAGTTATGGTTTATCATATATACTTTCTCTTCTCTTTTGTGTCTAAGTTCTCTAAATCAAATTAATTGATCATGTCTTAGTTTCTATATATTTTGAAATCAGTTTAAATATGAATGTCAGAGGTTTAACAATTGTTGCCAAGTCCTTGAGGACATGAATGTGGAACTTCTCATTTCATTATCATGTCTGATTTGGGCATCAACATTTTTTTGCACTTCCTTTTGCCCCTTATTTTCAATGTCCTTATAAATGTTAAAATGTCTAGCAAATTTGAACTGGATACCCAGGTAAACCCAACATCTCAATTTTGTTTTCTTCTAAAACTTAGGGGGGAAAGGGGGAAGGAAGAGGCTTGGGTGGTGAATGAGAGAAGTCTGATGCTCAAGTTTCCTGAACCAAATATTTGGACTATTACACGTCTTACATGTGATTCCTCAGTGTAATAATAATATATAATAAGAACTAGATTGTCTTGATCCTCTGCTTCAATTTTTATCATCAGTAACTGTATAATGAATATAGAGTTTTCTTTTAGAATTGCTGCTATTTACAATACTGTTCATGAATTTATGCTATATCTAGTTGTGATTCTTATATGTATTTTTGTTTTCCAAAATTGTTTTCTATTTTTAGGTTTTCTCCATTGAACATCTTCAGATTTTCAATGAAGAAGAACTTGAACGAATGCTTTGTGGAGAGTATGACTCTTGGGCTGTAAGAACAATTTCATTAATATAACTATTTTGTATGTATGTACTTTTCTTTTCTAGAATAGATGAAAAAACATTTAAACATAATTGTTGCTTGTTAAAACAGATGAACGAGCTTGGAGATAACATTAAGTTTGATCATGGGTACACTGCTAGCAGTCCTCCCATTGTTAATGTAAGAATTCATGTAGATTTAGATACTTTAAATCTCACTCACTAACATTTTTTGCTTTCCTAACCTGAATCTCATGATTTCATGTTTCATCTAATGCTGTGGATTCAGTTGTTAGAGATTGTCCGAGAGTTTGATCATGAACAGCGGCGAGCATTTCTGCAGTTTGTGACTGGTGCACCTCGACTTCCTCCAGGAGGGTTGGCATCTCTTAATCCAAAGTTAACTATTGTCCGAAAGGTTTAAAGTTTACATACTTACATTTTCATTGCAGTTTTTAATGCTTAACAATTACATACTTTGTGATAGTCTACTTATACGGGTGACTTAAACAGCATTGTACCAACCGGGCAGACACAGATCTACCTAGCGTGATGACTTGTGCTAATTATCTCAAGCTACCTCCCTACTCATCAAAAGTAACTTACCAATTTATACCATTTCAAACTTTATTAGTAAAACACTTAAGGAGTTTTAGAAACTGTTTCTCTTACCTTGTTTGACACTATATTTAATTTCAGGAGAGGATGAAAGAAAAGTTGTTGTATGCCATAACAGAGGGTCAAGGATCTTTCCACCTTTCGTAATTTCACTATCTTGCATGATCCGTATTTGAGTTATGAAAATGTAATTATTAGGGTAGTAGTGTAGATAAGGGTGGTGGCAGTGGTCTGAAGGAGTTTATTGCAGTGGTAGATGAAGGTACTGTTTTCACTGACTACAATTGTTGGGGGTGTGTACATAGCATGCTGATAGTTTAGTTGATTGACTGGTGTCAGCTGTACAGAAACGGAGGACACTTTCAAGGGTCACGCATGATATTTGATGTACAGTATTTGTACAGGAACCTTAATCATTAATATTTTAGTCTATTACATGCAGAATGATGTTAGTTCTATTACATTAGTATTTGTTTTTCCTTGGATTTTTAAGTTTCTTGAAATTATATGAATACTTAGTCTTTTTTCTGTCTATAAATGTACATTTTTTTTTAATCATTTAAGAAACATTAATGACATATTTTATATATTAAACTAACTTTTTTAATCATTTGATAAATATTGCAGTGTGAAACTTTTAAGAGAAGTCATTGGAAAGTTTTAAAAAACTGAAAATGTTTGTACACATTTTCTACACATGCATGATGATTGGCTAAGGAATTCTTTTATTGAGTTATTAGAGGTCATATAAATGAATAGTGGAAAGGGGAATTTATTTCTCTGCATTTTTATTACATTCTTTAATTTTATATTATTTTATCTTATTAAGTTTAAATTTAATTGTTAGTATAAATTTTATTACATTTTTCATAGCAGTGTGTATATTAATTTTATTTTTAATATATATTTTTATGCAGTTTATTAATTTTATATAATTTTGTTTAAGTTTGGTATATTGGTTAGCAGATTTAAATTTAAGAACATAAAAATTTGATCAATTAGAGAAAAAAAAATGAATAACATAGAAGTTATAAAGACGTTATTTAGAAAAATAACAAGGAAAGAAACAAAGTGGTTATGTTAATTAAGTGGTATCCTAAGTAAACTAAAATGTGTAATTCAGAAGAAAATAATTTCTTTTATATATATAAAGAAAAAAATATAAACAATCAATGGAAGGATTTAGGGATGGAAATATGAAAAAGATATTAAAGATAACTTTAGATTATTGTGATAAGAAGCAAGTTAATCATAAAACTTATAAATGACCTCGAATATTGATGGCATGCTAGGTAAAAAAGTTTTTTAAATAATTTGTCTAACATCTTCACAAAATTATCTACTTCAGCGTAAACCCAACTTGGTATATATATACAAAGTATTTAATATTTTAAGATACTAATCAATAAAATTAAAATATATAAATACAAATTAATAAAAAAGAGCGTCTAAATGTATCTATATCTACTTGTGTATATTTTGTACAAATAATACATACAAATGTAAGTTATTGAAATAAATAAATTTTCAAACATGAGAAGAAATGTATATAAAACGAAATATTTTAATTAGCAATTCATTTAGATTAACAAGTAAATGTAAGAGTAATGAATCAATGTAAGTTCGTTATAACCCAAGCCACACTACACATGTCATGGTGAGCAAAAACTCCCCTCTCATATTCTCACACATCCCGTATTCGATATCTAGTGTACGTGACTTAAACTATCAGTGAAACAAAGAGATCTTTCTTATAAATTTTTACTCAATACACAACTCAAACAATAGTTTAATATCATCCTAGATCTGTGACTCCAAATTTATACAATTATAATCATTCTCAATAATTATTTTCATACAACATAACTACCTTTAAACAAAATCACAAATCAATTAAATATGTAAATTAATATTCATTTTACATTTATATTAAATGTTCACATTCAATTCATTAATAGCTTGAGTGAAAATTGTCTTGTTTTAGTGAAGATTTAGTTGAAAATAAAGGTTAAGTTTCAACTCTATTTTTACTTGAACAAAAGTAAAACCAAAAGTAAATGTTAAGTTTTAGCTGTATTTTTGCTTTGAGTAAGAATAAGGCCAAGAGCAAAGGTTAAATTTTTGCTCTATTCTCGCTAGAGCAAAAATATCAAAAAATAAGCTTCATACAACAAAACCAAATCTATTTTCAAAAATAAATTTTATTGAAAATCACTTTAACAAATACAACTTTCAAACAAACTCAAAATGACTAACACAACCATAATTTGTTCAAACACCGTTCTTCACTCATTTCAATTCAACCTTGATTATTCCAATTCAATATATATTTCCATTTAGACCAAACTCATAAAGTAATGTATAAAAATTATATGAAATTAACTTGACTCATCTAAACCATATTTAAAATTCAGTTTACAAAACTTTATATTTTAACACTTATAATTTTGCTACTATATCAAAATCTCAACAGGAGTATCAAATTTAAAGCATTATAAAACAATTGTGTATCAGTGGCGGCTCAAGGCTTTAGGAGGCCTAAAGCGAATAAAAAAATGAGGCCTTTTTTAAATTAATAAAATAATTATAATTATGATATTTTTATTTAAAATTTATTTTTTGAGTTTTTTGTGATATAAAATTATCTATTAAATTATCATAATTAATTTTATTTAAAAAATATTTTTTCAATAGACAATAAAGCTAATCAATTTAATCTTTGTTGACATTGTTAATCTTAAATAAGATTTTATTAGTTTAAGTTCTGAAAAACTCCTTTCAGTTGAAATAATTGATACTGAAATTGTTACATTATTCTATATGTTATATATGTATTTGGAAAAAAATTTATTCTTTTTATATAATTAAGAATGCCAATTGGTTTATCATCTTCCAATCCTATAATCTCCTTTAAGATATTTAATTCTGAAAATAAATCTAAGCCATCAAGATCCAATAAATTATCATGTTTCAAATACTTTTTCAAGGTTTAAGCATTTTTCTTTCAAAAGTACACAACCCAATAACTTTAACTTTTTAATACTAAATAAAAAACCAAAAAACGAAAAATATCTTCATATGTTTTAAATTGTTCAAATCTATTTTGGAGTTTGGCAATTGCTTTATCTATATACAATATATAAAAAAAATAAAAATAATCAATTCTAAATACTCTTGAGGTGATTTAATAACTTCATTCTCAATATTTTTTTTACTACTTAGGCTCTACATCCATTTCAAAAGCAATTTCAAATAAATGCATTTTCAAATCCATTTTCTCTATATGTTTCAAAAAGTGAAAGAAGATCTTTTAATTGTTGAATGACCATATTAATACACATATCTTTTGATTGTAAATTTTTACTACCCGAGTTAACTGCAAATAATATATATCACACTGAACATAACTTATAAGTATATAAAATAAGTCTAAGTTAAAAAGATAAATCATATTTGTCAAGACAATGATCTTGATCTTCTAAATTATCTTTCTTAAATCTACACAAATTATTTTAAGATTAATTAAACAATAATGAAAAAAAATTAGGATCAATTGATCAATCTCATATTATTTTTACCTAATATTGATGTCCTCAAAAAAGCCAAAGTGAACACAAACTCTTCCTCAATCAATCTATTGCTCAAAGTCTCCAAATAAATGCATAGTATAGAATGATGAAAAAAAATGAGATAAGTGAAGAAAGAAGGAAGTGGAAGAAGAGTGAGATAATGATAGGACATATCAAGAGAGATGATCTCAATAGGTTAGAATATAGGAAAGAGATAAATTAGAAAGTTTTGATATGAGAGATTCCTTGACTGTTCAAATTTTCTTAGAGATAAATTAGAAAGTTTTGATACAAAGATTTTTTTTCTTGACTGTTCAATTTTTTTTTAATATTATTAATTTATTATAAGAAAGTTTCAAGAATATTATTCATTAAATAGTATTTATAGTACTAATGTAAATTTAAAGTCATTAAATAATATATTTATAGCACTAATGTAAACTTAAAGTCAGTTAAAATATTTAAATTTTTAATTAAAATTTTGTTAGTATAATTTTAAAATTAAATATTATTAAAAAAAATTTGAGGCCTAAAGCATATTAATTTTTTTTGGGGCCTTCGTGGTTTTGAGGCCTAAAGCATATTAAATTTTTTGAGGCCTTTGAGACCTTGAGGCCTAAAGCTGCTTTACTTGCTTGAGCCTTGAGCCACCCCTGTTGTGTATTAACCAAATATTCAAATAACATTTCCACTAAATTTCAAACATCCAAATTGTTTTCAAATCAAAACATCCCTATATGGAAATCATGATATTATGACCAAGTAACCTTTACATCCAAATCATCTATCTTAAGGTTATATCAAAAACATAAATACATTTTCTTATAATTCCTTATTCTAAAATAACTTTCAACTCAAGCACCAAAAATACTCAAAATCTATATCAAAGTAAAAACATAATAAAGGATCACTTTTTCTCAACTAACCCACCAAAATTGATGACAAATCCAAATGAAAAAGAATAAAATAAAAAATCTTTAAAGCAAACAAAAGCTTACTCTGATTGAATGAATGATCGGTTAGAAATGTTCCTTAGCACCTCTATCATTGAAAGCGATTAGATTTTGAAAGATATGAGGTTTGGAAGAATGAAATTAGAGAGGAGTTAGAGAAATTTTCAGAGAAAAAGAGTACTACTTGCATGGAGAAGAGGAAACAATGAAGGAAAAAAAAGACAACTGAGTTTTAATCTTTGACAGATAGTCAAAGTTTAGTTCTTGCACAGTAGATGAAACAAATAAATACTTCATTTTATATTGGTTCATCCTAATACTGGGCTACACTTAGTTCTCTTTTACAGATTGTGAAAAGATTGCACTAATCAAATAATGATCACAAATCTTATTTATGTCACTTTTACTATCTCTTTATCTCTCCCTAAACCTAAGATAAAGAATACAAAAATTTTATTTTTTCTGAAGCCATTTAAGAATTTCTTAGGTATGTTCTAATTGTCATTTTTTACTACAATCAAAGACTTTTTTAAGATACAAGGATCACTATCTAGAGAGAGGATATACAAGTAAATGCTCTCCGATGAGAAATAGTTTCACAAAAGTTTTACAAATATAAAACACTCTATATATATTATATATATATATATATATATAAGATTTCTATGTTCTATCATTTAAAAACTTGAGGGTAGTAGGTACAAAACATCTTGATATTCTACTGAGGATTGCTAATTAGAATACAAGGTGAGCCTTTTATTTATAGGCATGTTAAATAACACTGTTGTAAGTTATATGTAAATATTCTATTGTGCGTCAGAATTATAGCAGAAATTGGTAGTCTTTTAGTCGATAATGATCTTTAATATGCTAAACTTGTTAAAAATTATTCTGTTTTTATTGAAGATGTATAAATATTAGTTTATATCAATAAAAATATATCCTTACACCCAAATATATCTATAAAGTGGTATCAGAGCTCTTAATTCTTAAGGGCCTGTGTGAGAGATCAGTGAGACCCGAGTGACGAGTATTAAGATATGGTCAGAAATTTCATGGCAGCTCCACCAGTCTTCTCAGGTGAAAACTTTGAGATATGGTCTGTCAAGATGAAGTCTTATCTAGAAGCAAGTGGTTTGTGGAATGTTGTAATGTCTGAAATTCCGCCGCTACAAGAAGATCCAACTGTAGCTCAAATCAGAAATTACAATGATGAAGCAATGAGAAGATCGAAGGCCAAGATCTGTATTCACTGTGTTAATAAAAACTCAATATCAGAACAGCACAGTGAATACAGGTCTTGGCCTTCGATCTTCTCATTGCTTCATCATTGTAATTTCTGATTTGAGCTACAGTTGGCTCTTCTTGTAGCGGCTGAATTTCAGACATTACAACATCTCACAAATTACTTGCTTCTAGATAAGACTTCATTTTGACAGACCATATCTCAAAGTTTTCACCTGAAAAGACTGGTGGAGCTTCCATGAAATTTCCGACCATATCTTAATACTCGTCACTCGGGTCTCATCTCTCACACACAGGTCCTTAAGAATTAAGAGCTCTGATACCACTGATATATTTGGATGCAAGGATATATTTTTATTGATATAAACTAATATTTATACATCTTCAATAAAAATAGAATATAAAACCATAATTTAAAAACATATTTAAACTAAAAATCAGTTTAAAACTAATTATAAAATCAAAAAGTACTAGACTTGGTAACTAACAACCTAAATTCATGAAACTAAAAAATTAAATATCAAATCCCTTTATTTTTGTTGTTTCTCTTGCACTTATCTTATTTTGAATTTTTCCAAAATACATCATAAGAGGCATTTTTTCCAACACATTTGTTATTATAATTAAATATATTAATATATTTAAATAATTAAAAAACATGAATGAAATTTAGGTTGAAATAAATAAATATGATAATGTCAACTTCTTTATAATATTCAAGTCTTAATATATTACTATATATTTAACATTTAACTTTCTATTGATTAAATATAACATTATATTAGAAGGCATAAAAAATATCAACGAACTTTAGACAATAAAAAAATATATGCTGGTGTCATGTGTATTGCATTAGTGACAAACATTATTTTATGCTAAAATATAGACAATAGATATTAGAATATATTATAGATATATGTATTATTTTAATAATCAAAATAAAAACTAATGTTAACTAAATTTAAATAATAAAATGTATAAAAATTTTCGATTAAAAATTAAAAGGCAAAAACTTATCAATTGGTCAACTTACAATAGTTAAGATAAAAATATCTTTTAATAAAATTAAAAATATTAACAATCAACTATTTCAAAAAAAATATATATAAATCCTAGATCCTAAATAATGAATAAATAAGAATGACAGAATAATTTTTTTTTCAAACTTTTTATTTTTAACCTGCCCTAGATTTGAATCAATAAATTTCATACTATCACGATAATAATATAAAATAATAGAGGCGTTATTATTGATTTATTAACATAAAATCAATTAATATTTTAAATAATATTGAATGTATCTGCTAATATAATATTATAATAAATCATTATAAAATAAAATTTATTATTGTAATATCCCACTCTAAAATATTTGAAATATATTTATAATCAAATATAGATAATAATATATGTGTTGGGTATTCAAATATATCAGATATTTATCATAACAACAATTTGTTATAGGTGACTTGATATATTTTATAAACTAAATTATAAATACTAACTAATTGATTATATTTTGTTTTATTTTAGTTACTTTTTATTATTTTAGTTTTGTTATAAGGAATTAAAAAATATTTAATATTTAATATTAGAGGGGCACTCACTCAATTTTTTATTTATTTTAATTTTTATTTATTATATAATATTTTTAACTTTTTTTATTGACTTAAACATAAGAAAATTTTTTGAATGGATTTTTCATTGGTCTTTATTCTGATCAATCGTCATCTTTCAAACAATCCTATTATTTCCCTCTCAAGATAGTAACATTCCACATAAAAATTTGGGTAAAATTATTTCTTGATCACAAGTCGCAAGTCTTATTACTTACTAGAAACAAACTATCTTGTCATATTTTTCAAATTCTAAGATGGATCCCTCAGTTGTTAAAATTCTAAAAGAATCTTAAAAAAAAGATGAATATTTCTAAGATAGAATAGTTGATATATAAATTAAATTTGACAAAGAATTGAATTCATACAAAACCAACAATGAGTGGAATAGTAAGATCTCCATGAACAATTTGCAATACTCACCCCAGACCGAAACACACATAGATATAACACATGCATATAAGAATTCAATGCATTGATCAGGTAACTAAGTCTACTTCTTTCAGTAGAAAAAACAATACTTTGCATACATCAACACATCTTATGTATAAAATATACTCAACAATCAAATATATTTTATTTTTCTTAATTATCTTTTAATTATTATAACCGTTATTAAGGGGCCTTAATTGTCCATATCTATACATTGATATTAAAGAAAATAGTCAATGGATAATCTCATTCCCTTCAATTCTCATATTTTATGATATATCTAACTCTTATTCATTTAATTTTATGATATATCTTCATCAGTCATTAGTGAGTAATAAGTCCATGATCAATTGTTGATGATAAATAATTAAAAAATGATTTTTATTTAAGTTTTAATATTATTGATTAGTTTACTTAAAATATATACTTCATGAAGTTAAATTTTGATTTAAAAGACTAATGAAAAGATATCACGCACATCTTTATTTCTAATTATACTTTTATTAAAATTAATTATTTATGGAAGAAAATCATGAGAATGAAAAATAAAAGTAAAACAGAAATTATGCAAGATTTTTCTTTTAACTTTTTTAATTTTAACCTGTCATATATATATATATATATATATATATATATATATATATATATATATATATTAATGGAAATGTTCCTATCTAGAGCTATATCTAGATTTAAATGAAATATTTATTAATATGTTGTGCCTTATTGATATATAGAAATTGAGATAATTGAAGTTTAGGGATACTGTTCTTTGTGAGTAATTGAAGCAAAATTTTGGCAATATTAATATGTATGGAATATCAAATATACTGAATAGATATATCCACAATATACATTGATACCTTACATTATGGAAAATGATAATATAAAATAAAATAATGGTTAGTATTGATTGATTAACCTGTGATGATTTAGTACTCGAGGTAATATTGACAATTATTTTTAAATAATATAATAATGAATTATTATAATCATAAAATATTTTTCATTTATTTATTTATTAATTTACTTAAAATATATACTTGAAATAAACATTTTTTTATTATAATTAAATATAAGAATATATTTAATTAATTAAAAAAGCATGAATGAAATTTAGGTTGAAATAAATAAATGTGATAATGTCACATCTTTTTCAGTAAATGGTAATGTCACATAACACTTATATACCTAACAAAAATTTATTTTATAGTATATAATAGGTAGATAACAAATTATAAAATCAGGATAATAAGAAATTACTATAATTATAAAAAAAATAATTTAAGATTTATTATTTAATTGATTAACTTAATAAAAATATATACATGATGTGAATCCTTGTTACTATTATTAAATATAATAGTATATCGATATCACATAAGGGACCTTTTTTTTAATTTAATATAAATATAATTGAAATAGATAATAGATAGATTTATTGGAGATTATATGCATAAGAATTAGAAAATATTACCTTTATATCATTCCATTAAGATACGGTTATTGTTATGTATAAATATTTGAAAGAGTTTACAACAAGAGTGCAGTTAGATTGAGTCAATAATCAACAACTTATTGAGAAGTATCTCTGAGATTATGAATTTGTTATATTCTTGTTAAACAAGTTGCCCTACTCCGCAAACAATTTTCTCAAACCCTGAAGTGGAATTAAGATTTTGTTTTTCTTTGCAGAGTGACTCTCATGGAATCAGGTTATGATTTAATCTTTTTTGAATATTATCAAGCGATCACGTACTATAATGTTGTTGTTTATATGTAATGTTACATTTTCCAACAGGTGATGATGAATGGTTGGAATCGGATAATATTGATAATATGGAGCAGTATGATAGCAAGTTCTATGAGAAATTTGAAAAAATTGCGGATAGCTTGAGTGAAGAGACTGAACCCTCTTCTCAATTAACTTTGCTAATTGAACTTTGTGGAGTTCTGCCATTTTGCTCAGAGCATTCAATCTATCAAAGCTTAGACTTCTTATGTCCACTACTCGTAGAGTTTGCAAAGAACAAGAGTAACCCAGATATAATGTTGTTTTCCCTAAGGGCCATTACCTATGTGTGTGATTTGTATCCTCCATCGGCTGAACTTTTTGCTGGAGAGAATATTGTTCCTACATTATGTCAAAGGTTATATGCTATTGAGTATCTAGATGTTGCTGAACAGGTAATCGTTGCTTGCTTGTTATTGAGTTAAGATTATGTATGATTTATGTTTTGTAGAAAGAAAGGGATATATAACTTATTGATGTTGATGTTATGAAGTGCCTCAAAATACTGGAAAAAATATCTCGAAAGCTGCCACTTGTTTGCTTAAAGGCTGGTGCAGTTATGGCTGTTCTCGTCTACATTGACTTCTTCTCAACAAACATGAAGGTAATATTTTAAGATAACAGGGTCTCATCTACGTGTACATGAGTGATTGATGACTAGTTTTTCTTTTCTTGTTATCATTAAAGACTACTATTGTATCATTTTAAGTTTTATGAGTGAATATGTTCTTTATTGTTTTATATATTCTTCCCCCTCATCAGAGAATGGCTCTTTCTACTATGGTGAACATTTGCAAGAAGCTTCCTTCTGAGAGTCCTTCACCTTTCATGGAGGCTGTCCCTATATTATGCAATCTTTTAGGGAATGAGGATCATCAGGTACCAGTGAATGGATTTAAGATGATTGTAATGTAGATTTGTATTTTGCATTAAGTTATTATGGTTTTATCTTTGCTTTTGTAATGTTTACCGACATGTAAATGCGCTTTTGCAGCTTATCCAGAACGTTGCTACCTGCTTGATTAAAATTGTGGATAGTGGTTATCAGTCTTCAGAATTGTTGGATGAGCTTTGTAAGCACGGCTCGATTCGACAGGTTACACTTCTTTTAAGTTCAAATGGTCAGACAACACTATCTGAATTAACTTACAATGTAAGCAATTCTTTATCTGTCATTCATATTTTAACTCTTTCCCTCTTGTCTTATGAGATTTATAGTTGTTGTAATATATTTTTTGTTTCCCAGGAATTGGTAGGATTACTTGTCAAACTTTCATCTCGATCACTTGTAGCCTTTAGGACTTTATATGAACTCAATATAAGCAGCATATTGAGAGATATATTATGCACAATTGACCTCACAAATGGAGTATCAATATCAGAACAGATTGGTGGACACTGTCATTGGGTATGTATCTTAGGTTTGAGATTGTTGTCTCCTGGTGTGCAGCAGCACTGTTTGATTAACATCCTATTTCAAGTTGAAAACATTTGTATGTTTATTTGTGATTAGTATGTTGAAAACAACTTGTTAGAAGCTAGTTTTATTAGCTTTAAAGAAAATAAAGAACTATTGTTTCTTTAATAACTTAAAACAATTACTATATGTTTTCTTAATGGAAGACCCTAACATTCAATCAAAAGGAATTTTTCTAAAAAAACTTGAAACGATCTTATAATTTTTTTCTACACCTAATTGCCTGTGATATGAGTTAAACTTACTGCTCTAATTACATTTGTTGAAATCTGTTCTGTATATTCCTTCTAATGGGATTAAGGATGTGTGATTTGAGAAACTATTATAAATAAGTTCTGTGAAAGGTGTCATATTGTTTGCTGATATATTAGGTATATGAAGTACTCAAACTTCTAAATGAGCTTCTCCCTGACGGGACTAAAGATCAAAATGATCAACTGGTGCTAGATAAAGAATCCTTCCTAGATAATCACTCGGATCTTCTGCAAAGGCTTGGAATGGATGTGTTTCCCACGTTAATCAAGGTTGGGAGATTTTCTTGTCATCAACTAAATGCTCTTTCATTTCTCTACAACATTTCAATACTTTCATCTTTTTGCAGGTGTTCAATTGTGGTGTGAGTTTATATGTTTGCCACGGATGTTTATCTGTTATGTACAAGATAGTTCGTTTGAGTAAATCTAAGTTGCATGTTGAATTGTTCAAAGATGTCAATATTTCAAGGTGAAACAGATCTTTCTATATTTAGTTTTTCATTATCAAATGCATTTTGTTAAACATATCAATGCTCACTTTATCTGGTTAACATGACAGTTTTTTGGCTAGAGTATTTACTCAGACGGATCAGCACATGTTAATGTTAGCATTACAAATTGCTGAGATGCTCCTTCAAAAATTTCCAGATAATTTCTTAATGTTGTTTTTAAAGGAAGGTGTCTTTTTTTACATTGATGCACTACTAACGCAAGAAAAAAGAACTACAAAATTGATGTACCCGGTGTTTAGTGGCATTCAGCTGGATTTTAGTCAAAAATCTGCCTCAAGACAGGCCCTCAAGTGCTTATGTTATTCATTTTCAAGTGGTCAATCTTCTACATCATCAGAAGTCAGAGATTGCAAGCTTGACAAAGACTCTATTTATAATCTAGTAGAGCATATAAAAGCAACATATTTAGTTCCAGAATTATTTGATCCTCAGACTAATATTGTACAGAATCTCAGAGCACTATCTAATGATCTGTTAACCATGTTTACTGACAATGATGTTCTTTCTGTGCATGAAGAAAAGACCAAGAGTATATTGTATCAAATTATGAACAAGTTTACTGGAAAGGAACAAGTTTCTACTTTTGAGTTTATTGAAAGTGGAGTTTTGAAATCACTTGCTGATTATTTATCTCAGGGTAGGTATATGAGGAACAATAAGGGAATCCAGGATGTTTTTGATGATGTTAATGTCGTCATAGAGAAAAGGTTTGAGGCTTTGGCTAGTGCATGTTTATTTGCTTCTCAGCCTTTCTCCGGGGAAACAACTCTTTCTGTGTTAATCAGGAACTTGCAGACTGCACTGACTTCATTGGAAGCTTTCCCTGTTATTTTGAGCAGTGGACTAAACTTGAGATGTTCATTTGTCACTGTTCCTAAGGGGCGTTCCATTCCTTACCCTAGTCTGAAAGTATGTTTTGTCAGGGAAGGAGAGACTTTTCCGAATAAGTTCACTGAGGATTTTCATACTGTTGACCCTTTTTCTTCTCTGCATTCTATTGAAGAATATTTGTGGCGAAAGGTCAGTTCAAAAAGCACAGAGCATGCTGGATCATCATCCATCTATGCACTGTGGCGATCCGAAAGTCTTCTGCTTCAATCGTGGGTAAATGCAAGTACGGTCCCAGTTGAAATTCCTGTAATGTTGGGACACACTGACATGATGACGGATTCCCCTGAAACACAGGTGATATTTGTAACTCTGGTTATTGATTTATAGAACTATTTGCTGCCTATTTCTTGTTATTTGTATGAGACTAAGTTTTTTCCTCTACATTATTGTTCTTTGCATTTAAGGTTGACCTATTTTCTAAATTATCATTTTACAGTTTTTTCCTTTTTGTTCAGTCAAGGTTATTTGTTTTTTGATTACTGAGTATAATTTCCTATTACTTTCTTGTGATATTAATACTTCCATTACTTTATTGTGATATTAATACTTCCATTTGTAGTATTCTTTTATTAAACTTGTACTTGTGTTGTCATTGTTGTATCTCGTTTGAAAAATATCTTTTACTAATTTTATTAATTTATGTTATATATATTGATAACAAATATTAGTTTTCACTTTAGAGAATGTATGTATTTTAACATTTTTTGTGTCCTTTATATCAGAGTTATGCTGAAGAACTGCAGATGAATGCAGAACCAAACCAAGAACTAGAAAAATGTGATCCTGCTTCTTCTAGCAATGAAGCTACTCAAAAGCTTGTCTTTTACTTAGAAGGACAACGTATGGATCATGAATCCACTTTATATCAGGAATTTCTTCGGCATGAAATAAGACAAAAAGATTCTTTTTCTAGTTTAAAACTGTGGAGTAAAGTGCATAAAATAACCTATAGAAGGGCTATAGAATCTGAGGACATAATACCTCTAGAATGTCATTCTTCACCTCGGGATTCCTCTGATGATAAAGTTTTAGCCTATTATCAGCATACTCCTTTTTTCTCAGATTTGCTTTCTTGTGAACTTGTTTCTGATTTGGAGAAGCCAAGTCCAGTTTATGATATTTTGTTTCTTCTTAAAAGCTTGGAAAGCATGAACAGGATTATATTTCACCTTATGTCTCGAGAAAGAATTTATGCTTTTGGCAAAGGGAAAGTTGACGACCTGGATAGTCTAAAAATAACCGTTCGTTCTATCCCACAAAATGAGTTTGTAAGCACTAAGTTGACTGAGAAGCTAGAGCAACAGATGAGGGACCCTTTGGTGATCTCTGTTGGTGCTATGCCATTGTGGTGTAATCAATTAATGGCTTCATGTCCTTTCTTATTCAGTTTTGAGGCAAGATGCAAGTACTTCAAGTTGGAAGCATTTGGTCAGTCACAAGCTGAACCTGGTTTGTATCACAATGGATCAGGAGCAGTAAGTGATAGGCGATTGAGCCCTGGTGAATTGCCAAGAAAGAAAGTTTTAGTGCATCGCAAGCATATTTTGGAATCTGCTGCACAAATCATGAAGCTGCATGCTAATAACAAAGCTGTTATTGTAGTGGAATATTATGAAGAAGTGGGCACTGGTCTTGGACCAACTTTGGAATTTTATACCTCTGTGTGTCATGAGTTTCAGAAACCTGGTTTGGGCATGTGGAGAGAAGAGGCAAACTTGCAGGCTAAAGAAACGAGAATTGGTTCTTTTTACGGGCTATTTCCACGGCCATGGTCATCAATGCAAGATGCATCTAGTGGCATACAGTTCTCTGAAGTAACAAAGAAATTTTTCCTTCTAGGCCAAGTTGTTGCTAAAGCACTTCATGATGGAAGGATCTTAGATTTTCACTTCTCTAAAGCTTTTTATAAACTTATCCTTGGAAAGGTAATCAATAATCAATTATTGGTGCTATTAATCAAATTCATATATGCATAACCCAGTAACATTGTTTAAGATTTATAATGGTGGTCATTTAACTGACTGAATTTCTCTGTTTGCCAACATGTCTGTTTAGGAACTCTGTCTATACGACATACAATCATTTGATCCTCAGCTTTATACGGTGCTGCAAGAGTTTCAGGCGCTAGTTATGAGAAAAAAATATATGGAATCTGTCAGTGGAGGGAATTCTGATATTGTAATCTTTCGAAATGAGAGAATTGAAGATCTTTTTCTAGATTTCACTCTTCCTGGGTATCCTGATTTTGTTCTTGCTTCAGGGACTGATCATTCAATGGTAATCATTGCTTGTTATTTTTGTCATTCAATTTTAATCACCCTTTCAATGACTGGATATAAACTTTGCATATTCATCCTTTTTGTAGGTAAATATGAGAAACCTAGAGGATTATGTTTCACTTGTTGTCGATGCAACTGTGGGGTCTGGAATTTCAAGTCAAGTGGAAGCTTTTGAATCTGGATTTAACCAGGTTTCTCTTTGTCTTAATAATTCTACTGTAGTTTGATAAAAATATTGATCATTTTCAGATGCCTATTTATATTATTTAGCAAGTGGATGAAAGCTTCAGCTAAAAAACCTATTCACTAATTTCCTTCGTTTGTCTGTTGCTTTTAAGAGTTCTCTAAATCAATTTAAAGAGCATTTCCAAAACAAGGACTTACAGTAAGGATCTTAAAAGAAATTTTTTTGTAAAACACGTTGATGAGATATAATAGGTCTAAAAATTAAAATCTTGGGTGGAGAGTGAGAGACTTCTGAGGGTCATGACTCATGAAACTAGGTAATGAAAATATTTGGACTATTAGACTGCTTACAAGTGATTCCTTAGTTTAATATAACATCACAACTACGTTTTGTGTCTTGAACCTCTTCTAATAAGTCATTTCTTATCGGTGTTTTCATGGTATGATTTCAAGATCATTAGCTGCATAATGAATTTACTATTTACAACAATCCTCATAATTTTCTTCTATATTTTTTCATTGTGAATCTGATTTTTTTTACTTCTTTTCTATTTTAGGTTTTTTCCATTGAACATATTGAGATCTTCAATGAAGAAGAACTTGAGCGCGTGTTATGTGGGGAGCCTAACTCTTGGGCTGTGAGTACAGTTTTATTCATTTAACTGTTTTGTAAATATGTCCTTTTCTTCTGCACAAGAGAAGAATAACAACTAATAACAATGCCTCGTTAAAACAGATCAACGACCTTGAAGATTACATTATGTTTGATCACGGGTACACTGCTAGCAGTCCTCCCATTATTAATGTAAGCATTTACATACATTTAGATACTTTTGATCTCATCACACTAAAACATACACATGCTGTTCTTTTAATCTGAATCTCATAAACTTATTGAGCATCGACTGCTATGGACTCAGTTTTTGGCGATTATCCGAGAGTTTGATCAAGAACAGCAACGAGCATTTCTGCAGTTTGTGACTGGGGCACCTAGACTGCCACCAGGAGGGTTGGCATCTCTCAATCCGATGTTAACTATTGTCCGAAAGGTTTATATATAGATTACACAGTTTATATTTTCAGTGTAGCTTTTGATACTTGGTAATAACATATTTTGTGTGATCTACTGATATTTGTATCTTGAACAGCATTGTGGCGACCAGTCAGACACAGACCTACCAAGCGTCATGACTTGTGTTAATTATATCAAGCTACCTCCCTATTCATCAAAAGTAACTACTAGTTTATACTATTTCAATATTGCATTAGTAAAAGCACTTGTAATGTTTTAGAAACTGGTTTCATTTGAGCCTAACTATTCTTTGGCACTCTATTGAATTTCAGGAAATAATGAAAGAGAAGTTGTTATATTCCATAGCAGAGGGTCAAGGATCTTTCCATCTTTCGTGATTCCAAGTGGTGCTAGTGAGTTGCTGGCAAAAGTCTCTAGGATTTTGTGGAAGTGGTGGCAGTCAAAACTAGTTATTTGGAAATGAATAAACTGTTTTCACTACAGTTCTTGGGGGGGTGTACATAGCATGCTGATGCTTTTACTTGATGGACTAGCATCAAATGTACAGAAATGGAGGGCACTAATTCAAGGGTCATTTTTGCTTATATCGGGGTTCAGTATTTGTATATATACGAACCTTATATTTAATCATTAGGGTAACGATTATTTCCACTCAAAATGACAACTTTCCTGTAAAAAAAATTGATAAATTCGTTACTTTCTCTGACCCAGCTAAGGCCTTTTGAACCATCAGCCAAAGGCAAACTAAAGCGAAAAATGAAAAGAAAAAAAATCAAACAAAAAGACTATTGAAAGTTAAGTCCTTTCCTAACAATTTACAATTTTAATCAAATCATAACTATTTCCTTCAAAACTCTTACACAGGGAATTGTACTATCACACTTCTCACATACCACTGTAAAATAAAGTTTCCAGCTAGCCTAGTAAGAAAGAATCTTCCCTGTAACACAATGAACTAGGTCGGCTGTTTAACCATTCTGGTGTAATTTCAATATGAAATTATTAGAATGGACAAATTAAAAAAAAAAAAAAATTAGTGGTATTGAAGCCGTGACCACTCCGTATAACTTTATAGCGGAGGACAATTTTGATTAATATAAAAAAATAAATAAAATTAAATTAAAAAAAATATATATATATATATATATATATATATTTTTATTATATGAGAGAAGTACAACTTTAGTGTAAACGAGCACATGAACATTTCTATATCTTGATCTGGATTGACACAAACTTATCTTGATCTGAATTGTGTTAGGTGTTACTTTTATTAGAACATTTTTAACCGAAGTCTTGGAAAAAGTGCCTGTCTATGTTTAATTATGATTAACTAATTATATATCTATGATATATCAAATTATCTAATATGTTCTTTCATATGATATATGATATGTTTGATTTGAGATGGATTATGTTGAAGGATACGAGTATGATATGGTGATAAACACTTAACTTGGATTATAAAAAATAAACAGTTTTCAATTATTTTCACCAAATAATTGGAAGAATAGAAAAATCAAAATAATTTTAGAAATTGAGAGGAAACTTGTCCCATTAGATCTTATTAATATTAATGATGATACATACATATTTATAATTTTATTTGAATACTTTCAATATATTTTATTTTTAGTTTTTAAATATTTTTTAGTGATAATAAATTAGGTTTAACATACATATTTATTTTAACTTTAATTTTTTTTTTCAGCTAATTTGACCTTCGTTGTTTTGGTTATATTTTTTTATATAAATATAATTTTTAGCCTGTATTAGATTCTATGTTTGTGAGACTTTCAAAGGAATATATATTTTTTTAGATTCGAAGTTTTATCATATTTTTTATAAATTTGTTGAGACAAATTTATTAAATTTTTAAATTGAGACGAATTTATTAAATTTTTAGGAAAGAACTCATATAAATTCAAATTTTCTTATTTTAATTTAAACTGGTGTAATTAAACTTATGAATCTAATTTTAATTCAAATTTAGGTTTATGTTTACTTCATATTATAATATATATATATATATATATATAACTTAAATATGTTTTAAATACACACATAAATTATTTATTTAGTTTTTCTTCTCATTATCCTTTAATTTTATTTTTCTTTAAATTTTGGAAATTTCTTCAATTACTTTCTTATTTTGTTCTTTATTTACAGATAACTAATTTTTGAAGAACAATAAATTAAAATAATTTGAATTAAACTTTGTAATAACTGTTTAACACCATAAATTTGACTATTTGCTCTCCTTTTTTTATTTTTGAATTTGTACTTTATAATTATTATGTATGTTCTTGATTTTGAATTAAAATAAAAAAAATCAATTCAATATAGATTAAATTGAGTGCTTTATGAAAAAAAATATATTAAGAGCTGAGATTTTATAAAAAAAAAAAAAGAATATATATATATATATATATATATATGTTATTTTAATTT
>Ga0209700_100915_pt1 | contig 59309 bp, 28 predicted proteins | sample SiratroredBW_FD_187528 | JGI IMG/M metagenome (GOLD analysis project Ga0209700, IMG submission 187528) | Root nodule microbial communities of legume samples collected from California, USA - Siratro red BW (SPAdes) (version 2) | ecosystem: Host-associated > Plants > Roots > Nodule | place: USA...
ACAAAAAAAAAAATAAACCAAAAAAAAAAAAACAAAAAAAAAAAAAAAACAAAATACCCAAAATTTAAAAAAAAAATATCATGAAAGTATTAAGTCAACTGTCAGTTTACACACACAACCACCATCAATCTACATGCAATAACACGGTAGTAATGAAAGAGATAACAGTGAAATTTAGAAAAGAACATGACAAATTAGATAAAAACTGTTACAATGTGAAATGATAAGTATAAAGAAAGAAAAAATAACACAAGGCATGAAAACAAAAAACACTTATAAAGTGTGTGGGAACACAAGAAAAAAAAAAAAAGAGGTAATTTGTGCAATATTTACCCGGACAGCAGTATTCCAGGGTTCAAAATGGGAATTTGAAGGTATATCATCGAAGCGTCCCTATAGCACACAAAAAGCCACTCGTTTGACCACTATTGCAGCTGCAACTGCCGCTGTTTGAATCTCAGATCAGTCCAAGGTTTCTCCCCTTCTATGCTATTGCAGGCTATTGACTATTATGTCAGGTTTACCAAGTGACAATTGTGTTTTAGATAATTTAAAGAGGTTTATTCAATCTAATATAGACAATTGTAATTCTTGAGTACTTTGTTAGATGTTACAGATTAAAATGGAATTTTTATCATACTGTATTTCTCATGTATCTACTTTGAAAATGCCCTTAGTTTTTTTTGGACCAATCTATTATTCTCAAAGAAGAGATGAAATTGAAGCAGTACAGTTCAATACAAAAAAAAATGAAATATCCTTCTCGGTTATACAATTGATTTGTTTTGAAGTCTTTTGTATCCTCACTAAACCTAAACAAACAAAGGCAAAATTTCCCTTTCTGTTCGGCCTCTTATCCATGAGATGATGCTATATGTTTACCAAACATTATAATTTCCTCTATTTTCTAGATCCGCAAACCAAACCGAAACTTAACCCCATATATCGAATTAAATCTTTCCGAAATCAGTGATTTGGTTGAAAATCTCAACATGCATAAGCATTAGCACCAAGCAACTACCTTCAATAACCGTGTTTCTGTTTCAGAGAATGCCACAGACAGAGACACACCGAAAATTACTTTCCTTAGCAAGCAATAATAGCAAACAAAAAAATTCAGATTCCTCAGTATATTTTAAGAACTAAAGAATAAACTAATTAAAGAGTAGAAACAAAATCAAACAAAGTACGAGAATCAAGAGACATGCAAGACAACAGAAAATTAGAATTAGAATTCTCTTAAAGGTCACTCGGTAAACCAACCCCAAATAACAAAAATTAAAATAAAGTAAGAGAGCATTGTGTGATGGAAAAATCAAACTCGGTAAAAAGACAAAGACTGTGGGACACATAAACTAAGTCAAGCAAAGCACACAGTTTGAAGACGGATCTTGGAGCAATTGGTATTGAGTAATTCAGATAAGAAATAAATTTGAGAAGGGATAAGAGAGAAGAGAAAGAACCTGACCTATTTTCATGGCCTTGAGAAGAGGGATGAGGTGGAAGTCCAGGTGGGATGGGACAAAATGCGTTTCAAAATTGAAGTCAATAATTTCACACTAGGCTTTTGGTTTGATGTAGTTATAATTGTATTGTGAGAAAACCGAAAACTCAAGTCTTGCAAAAGTTTCTTAGTGTTGTGTCTGAGAGAGGGTGTTTGTTGTGGCGTGCGTATAAGAAAGTAGAAGGGTTACAACAGTAAATGTTTGTTTGTTATTTTCAACAACTCCTGTGGCTGTTGTTGCGTTGGAAACTCTAAGGAGAAAGAGAAAATGAGAAGGGTGTGGTGTGGGCACGTGGGTTCTACCAGCGGACACTAGTTGAAACGTGAAAACACAAATTGAAATTGAAATTGAAACGAAAGAAGAGAGAAAAGAGATGTGAGTTGGATTGCGTTTAGGGCTTCGGGTGTGACACGTGCGGAGGAATAGGGTTACAGCTGTGGGTGTCCGCGTCTCACTGGATTAGGTTTGAGACATTGCAACTTTCGTGATGACTCATCTGACAACTAAGTACTCTGTGGATAACTTTTTTTAATATTTTTTATTATATCAATTTTCTTTTACCATTTTTTTTTCTTTCTCTGCCACCATGTCGCATCTTCCATGCCTCCGTCTCTACCTAATTTCTAAACAACCACAAATCTTTAACACTGCTGTTAAACGTCATCGTATTATATTATTCAAATTCTAAGTTCAATTAAAAAACAACCTTCTACATAAGGCCGGGTCCATCCCCTTGATATTCTCTCAAGGCCGAGCTAGGCCCATTTTAGATCTTTTAGGGTTGCAACTTGCAACCAATTACATAGTAATAAAAAAATTCAATAATTATATTTTCTTTAATAAATATTAGTAATTTGAAAAAAATATTTATTTGCTAATAAATATAAAGCTTAGGTTTTAGGGTTTTCACACTTAATATGACAAAACATAAATACTGTGAATATCTGTCAGTAGAATCCTTGATAAACACTAAGTAGTAGATATGTTTAATGCATACATGGGATTGTGGGTATGCATATTATCTGCTTTTGGATAGGGTTAGTACAAATATGATAGTATGCAACCTGTATTGCTAATAATATCAAATTTTTTAATTTCATTTATTTTATTTCTATTATTGTTTTAAATAATTTATATTTTAATAAAAGATTGATTTTTATTATAGGAAGAGTTTTGTTTCTTTGTTTCTCAAAGGTTAAAATAATATTATTTATTTTCTTGTCATTTATATTCTTCCTCCTCATCTCATATTTAATTTCTTTAAATATGTATTTATTATAAAACCTAACTGAAAATCATAAAATAAAAGTATTTTAATTACTTTTTATTAAGAAAATTTATTTATTTAAAAAAAATATTTATGCTAGTAAAATTAGAAATAATATTCTATTACTATATATTCATAAATATAAAATAAATATTTTAATAAGCAGCATAAGGCATACATTTTTTAGACTTCCTAATTTTCATTTGACATCAATACATATTAATCTCATTCCTAATCAACTTCAAAGATTAGAGCGGTTTGCTTAAGGGTGCAGGGACTTTTATATTCACATGCCATACTTGTATGTATGACATTCGTCTTTATAAAAAATTTTACTTCTATGCAACAATGCAGTTAATGTACAAACACTGATTTTAACAAAATGAATATTTTTTTTTTCTTATATATAGTGAAAGTACTATTTTATTAGACTTTGTCCTTTTTATTTAGATTTTACATAACTTAATCTTTCTTATATAATCACAACAGTATGGTATATCATCATATAAAACTTTGTTCTTTTTATATAAACAAAATGCTATTTCAATAAGACTTTTAGATTTTTTATGTAGGAAAGACTTTAAATCAATCCTCACAAATAATAAATTATGACGTCTCTGTCAAATATTAATATTTAGAATGATAAAATGATGTGATCTAGATATATAAGGTTTAATTGACAATTCCATCATGGTCTATCTCATTTAGTTTGTGAATCCTGTAGACAGCTAACTCACATATGAGTATACAAGTCAACATATACTAACAACAAATTAATATTCAGATTATATATTTTAGATATTTTAACTAATTTTATCTATTTAAATCAATTTTAAAAAATTTTAATTTTCTTCTTTTATTTTATAAATATTTAGTGGGTTGACCTATCAGCCTTCCAACCTACCCTTCTGACAAAGCAAGCCGATGTATATGTCCAACCCACTTTCAATTGGCCACTGACCCAATCTACTCAGTTTTTAGTAGATAGGTAATGGGCTCAACCAAAGGATTGGATTAGTTCATTTTACATCTAGTGCTGAGGGACTAAGTTCATAATTGTACAGATATAATTAGTTAAAATAATAATTATTATTTATTTAAGAGAAGATTCACTTTAAATTCTTGAAATGAAAACATAATTAAAGCAATATCTATTTTTATTAATTTGGGTAAATAAGATGTGATTATTTTAATGGAAACTTCACTATTTACATTTTGTTAACTTCTAGTCCCTGTTTAGTTTTATAAATAGAAAGGTAAAAATGTTTTGTTGACAAAGAAAAAAAAAAAAGTAGAGGAATTGAAAGAAAATATGTCTTAACTTAATGTGAGGAAAGTTCCTACATAATTAATTATGAATAATAGTATAATTAATCATGTATGTAAATATATATAAATATTTACATAATCTCAATATTTATATAAACAACCATAACCCTACAGCCCAAATCAATCTTATTTACAATCCTTATTTTTCTTAGATCATACTAAACCCTTACTTACCTCTTATCTTTCTAATATACTTATATAAATATACATCACATGTATATAAAATAAATTGTAATAATTAGTAACTTTCTTATATTTACTCCACAGCATTTTTATAAACAAAAAATATTATTATTAAATAGACATAACCTAACTTTTAAGGAAATGTTCCCATATTTGACATTAAAAGAATACATATGCAAATAAGTTAACCTGATGCATGCCAAAAATATATCTGAAACCATAATTTCTACTAGATAATGTAAGGTTACTCTTTTCCTTTCCAGTATATTTGAAAACAAAATTCAAAGTCACAATTTAATAACGTAAACTAACATACAGTACAGAATGAATATATAATATTGGTGGGTGACCATGACAACCTTGATATCACCATGCTCTTTATTTTTTCTAAGTCATCGCTCAAGCACCATGCTTCTTATTTGAAACAAATATATACCAAACTACATGATTTGTTCTTTATTTTAGTTTTAAAATGACACAAGGAATAGTAAATACTTTGAAAACTTATTATGAAGTGAGTTTAGATTTAATTTTTAACAAAATCAATTTAATAAGATGGATTTTATATTCACTTATATATTATAATTTTGTCTAATATTTAATCGACGTGAGATCTTTAATATAACTTTTTACGTCGTTTAGGATATTATACATTTACATCAAAAATATCAAGAGTAAAAATTAATAGACTCAATAATAAATGATTCAATAGGCCAAAATCTTAATTAGGATAGACTTTAAACGACTCTGATATTATATTAACACTTCACTATTAAAGAAAATAATAAAGAAAAAAATAGAAAAGACAAAAATGATTTTTTTTTCACTTAATAATATTTAAATAGCCAATGAAGTATTTATAAGCAAGTGTTGAATGATAAATGGTAATAAAGATAAAAATATAAAAAATAAAAAATAGAAATTAAACTATTGAGACTTTATAAATGTACAATTATGCATATTGTTTATTTTATGAGTGTACAATCATACAAATTGTTTATTTTGTGGTTAACTTTTAAAAGTTGTAACTAATATTAATTTAAGTTTGTTTAGATTCTTTGACGTGATTCTTTAACTAAGATCCCTCGCAAGTTGAAACCATGGGATTGTAGAGGTTTAATTCAAAAAATTATTTTTTTAATGCTTGAGGACGAAGAAGTTTATTCTGGAAGTATGTAGTTTGCCATGAAAAGTATATAGGTAGTAACTAAATGAAATAATCTTGAAGTTTGTCTTTGATTATATGCCAATCAACTTCAATACCTTTGTACGCTTATAAGATGTAGAATTTTTTTGCTATGTGTATAACTATTCTATTATTACATAAAGTTACAAAAGGAAGTAGGGATCTAGAGATTGAAGTTAGTGCATAAACAATATAACTATTGGAGATGATAGAGTATTTAAAGACAATTTTTTTCTTTTTCAACTTCCAACCAACCAAAGCATCCCAAAACAATACAATATCTAGAACTTTTATTATCAGAAAGAAAAAATCAGACTAATCATAATTTGAAAAAGTTTGAATACTACAATTATTTTGTCAAGAAAAAAAAAACCATATCTCTTTAAAAATTTGAAAACATGATGGACAATTTATCTTTTAAGGTTGTTTTAGAAGAGAAACATACTAAATCTACGGTTGAATAATAGAACAAATGTTTATATTAGTTTAGTTAAATAAAGGTTTTATAATTCTTACTATATTCTATTAAACTTTAATACCATATTAGAAAATGAGTTTAAATTCAATTATTTTTATAAAACTAACTTATCAAGATAATGTTTATATTTATTTATATATTATAATTTAATTTTTATTTTTAATCGATATGAGAGTTAAAAAAATAAAGTTTACTTTAGTTTTTATTAGCTTTGGGGGTATAGTGATGCAAGGTCGATAGATTGCAACTAAAGAGACAAAAATAAATCATAGAGAATTTAGTTCAAGGAATCAAAGATCCCGAATTTAACATGGAATATAGCGATCATGCACAGATTCATTTATGCAACTAAACAAGCTAGGATTTAACATGGAAAGGAAAATATTACTTAACATGTTGAATCTTACTGTCTGAAGATCATTATTTTGATTTTAATAACAATGTTATAAATGACTAAGGTTTTAATAACAATGTTATAAATGACTTAAGTCTTTACATATTAAATTCTAATTCTTTATTTGTTTATGAACAAACTAAAGGTGACAAGTTCTTCAGGAAGGGAAACATATATGAAAAAAAGTATTACTTTCTATTTTGTCTCAACAATCATGTAATTGAACGAAACCATAAACATTTTTTTCAAAAATTTAATGATTTAGAAACATTCAGATATTTTGATTAATGGTTTTGAACATAAATTTTGAAAAATATGGATTTTTTTATTTATTCTTGGATTAACATATCTATAAATGTTTATAATAAATTTTGGATTTATTTTATGAAATTTGTAGAAAAGGGTCAAGATAAAAACAAAGAAAAAAAATACTTTTGTGTTAGTTTTGTTGAATGGTTACTTGTAGTTAAGTTTGATAAAAGAGGATTGATATGTAAGTATATAATAATGAGAGAATTGTTCTTAAAAATTCTAGTCTCCATAAAAATAATTTGTTTTCCTCCTTCAAACTAAAGAAGAAATTAATAAAGAAATTTGTAAAAATATTACAATAACCATGTTATAATAGACAAAATTAATCAGTTGAAGTTCCATGTTAACCGTCCTTAATTTTTTGTTATTTTCTATGTTATATCAGTTTGTTTCTTGTTAAACACAACTTTATTTATTATATTGAAAGATTTGTCTTTTATGTAAAATTTAAGTCCCATATGCAAAGTAGGGTTCAATGGGTCTAATGAAAGCAAAACAACTTTCCATCTTGTAATAACTGCAAGACAAATACTGGTCCATATAAAAAATTAGTACATCATCTCTTATGATACCAGAGCAGGTACACCCATTCTCCTTCTGCTAAGTAAGATGTCAATGCATGTATGAGTTTGCTTTCTTTTTTTTCTTTATTTTGGTTTTTCCTTTGTTTTACAAAAGATTTTTTCTCAAGTCTCTATATGTCTTTCTTAGTTATTTTTTTCTTTACTTCATTAACATGAGTTCTTCAAAGACATAAACTCAACCAAATGCTAGATCCCAAAACTCGCTAAGTCCCTATTATCTTCACCTATGAGAAAACCCGACATGATCCTTGTTAGTCTGCAACTTAATGGCAACAATTACCATTCCTGGTAGAGGGAAATGAGACATGCTCTCCTCTCAAAGAACAAATGGAAGTTAGCAGATTGAGTCAGTCAAGCTCCAACAAAGGAAGATGCTTTATATGAATCTTGGGAGAGGTGCAATGTCATGGTCATTGCTTGCATTACTCGTTTGATTTGAAACCAGATTGCTCAAAGCATCATCATCTATATTGACAACACAAAGGAACTATAGAAAGATTTACAAGAAAGATACCACAAAGGAGATAATTTTCGTGTTTCTAATATTCTACAGGAGATAAACTCGGCCAAGCAAGGGAAAATAAGTATTTCAAAATTCTTTACAGATCTAAAGATCCTCTGGGAAGAACTGGAATCATTGAGACCCACATCAAATTGTATTTGTAAAAATTAGTGGTCTTGTGATCTTTTGAAGAATATTATAAAACATAGGGATTCATAATACATCATATACCTTTTAAAGGGACATAATAATGGTTACAACAACATGAAAACTTAAATACTTATTATGGAGTCATTATTGAGTATAACTATTTTTTTTAATGTAACAACAAGAGAGAGACAACTTACAGAAGGAGATATTTTTTACAGTAAAAGCTCGTCCATAAATACTGCTAGTGAAGCCCATTGGAAATAGAGTGGAAAAAATAATACTCAAGGTAACTAGAGAATACAAGGAAGGAAAGAGTGCACAATCCAAATTTTGGAAAACAATGCACCTATTATAACAAGATGAACCATATAGCTAAGGAGTGTTATTCTAAACACGGGTATCCACCCTGGTATAAGAATAGAGATGATCATTTCTATAATAACATAATTTTTGGTAGTGATATTGATTGTAAAGGAAATAAGAATGAAGGACACACACATGATCAACAATATTCAACACAGAATAAAAAAGGCATGCAATTTACACAAGAGAAAATGAAACATATATGGAAGATTGTTCAAAACTCAAAAGTTTGGCACACGCATAAAGCAAAAAATATTGTGCGTGAGTCTACAGTGTTGACTTCTAAAATTGGTATATGCATAAAAAAATTCATGGATCCTTGACACAAGTGTAATAGACCACGTTGCATGCACCACACAACATTTTTCTAACTTATATAAGGTTAAACCTATACACGTTAAACTTCCAAATGGTTCATATGTTACAACTAATCACTCTAGTCTTTTATTTTTTTTTAACAGATGTCCTCTATATTCCAAATTTTAATTTCAATTTAATCTATGCACAAAACTTGATATCGTTCTTAAATTGCATCTTAATTTTTGGTCATGAGCATTGTTAGATACAAAATATCAAGTCACAAAGGATGATTGGGAGAGTTGATCTTTAGGACGGACTTTATCTCTTGAATGCCAACAATAACGGTTCCATTACCAGTTTTTTTGATTCCAGAAACATTAATAATCATGATATTGATATATGGCATAATAAACTCGAACGCTCCCCAGATGGGGTCTCACAATACACCTGTAAAAATTTCCCTCATGTTCGCTCTAATAAAAATCATGTTTGTGAATCTTGTCATCTTGCTAAGCAGTGTAAGCTTCCTTTTACTCAAAGTAATAATGTTTCTAAACATATTTTTGAACTCTTTCATATAGACATATGGAGTCTTACTAAGGTTTCTTCTATACATGGTCACAGGTTCTTACTCTCTATTTATTGTTGATGACTTTAGATACAATTGGGTTTATCTAATGCATAGTAAGGTTGAAACTATAAATGTTTTGTTGAAGTTTACAACTCATGCACTACATCAATTTAATACAAAAACAAAAATCATAAGACCTGATAAAGAGCAAGAATACACATGGAGTGATTTGTATGAAAAGATGGGGATTGTATATTAAATTAGTTGTATTGAGACCCCTCTACAAAATGCAATTGTTGAGAGAAAATACCAACATATTTTCAACATTGTAAGAAAAGTCTTCTTTTTCATTTTGATGTTCCCAATGTTTCTTGATCATATGCATTTATACATGTTGTCTATAAATAGGATACCTTCCATTGTTATAAAGAAAAACACCCCATATGATTTTCTTTATAAGAAAGCACCCGATTTAAACAATTTTAGAACTTTTGGAAGTCTTTGTTTTTATATCTACTTTAGAAAGAGATAGATCCAAGTTAAACCCTAGAGCAAAAAAGTGTGTTTTCCTAGGATATAGAGAAGGTACGAAAGGTTACGTGACTCTTGATATCAAGACCAGAGAGATTGTCATTTATACAAATATTTTTTATGAAGATATATTTCCTTATGAAGAAAAACAAAACACTTGGTTTAAATGTTCAAGAACAAATCATTTTTTATTTTTTATTTGATGATCCTGTTAAACAGAGTAATACTGATGATAACATACAAAATGATCAAACCATGAATACCACTAATGAAAACACTAGAAAATCTACTAGGATTAGAAAAATCCTTGTCCTTCTTAATGATTATTATCATAATGTTGTTCGAGTGTTTAATGATAGAAAAGCCAAATATCTTATATATGATGCTTTTGATAACAAAAATCTATCTCAAAAATGTTTGTGTTATAGTCTTGCTTTATGTACTAGTTATGAAGCTAATAGCTATGCTGAAGTTGAAAAAGTCCTCAATGGGTTGAAGATATGACAAAGGAGATTGAAACACTTAAACGTAACGACACTTGGATTATTACTGATTTACCCCATGACAAGAAATCCACCATGATAGAGGAGCTCCTTGGTGCTTTTGGTTTCTTCAATCTACACGTGATGTTGTAGAGTATGGAGGAAGCTTACACCAATTCAAATGAAAGTGAGAAACTCTTCTTGATAGCAGAAACAAGAATAAGCAAAGGAATCATGGAGAAGTGGTGGCAATGGAGAAGCTACCGTGAGAGCTTCTAAGCAATGGAGATGAACTAGTTGATGCAAGTGAACTTGAAGGAGGTTGGGCTAACCTTCAATGGAGAAGCTACGGTGAGAGCTTCTAAGCAATGGAGACGAACTAGTTGATGCAAGCGAACTTGAAGGAGGTTGGACTAACCTTTAAGGATCTTCAATGCTTCTTGGAAAAGAAAACTCAAATGGAAACTTGACTAATGAGCTGAAAAATATGCAACATTTCATTACGTAAAATCAAGCTTATTTTACATGGTGCCTATACATGTATAGAAGAAGAGTAGGAAGAAAAGCTTATGGTATAAACTTAGCGTAAGAAGTAAGTTTCCTCTAACCCTAGCACACCTCCTTACTCTCCACTTAGCTGCTGCCATGAGTCATAGGCTCCATGGTTGACGCCACTTTTTAGAGAGAAATTTTACATGCAACATCCCTTGAGTTATCCGTCTTTGGCAATTGGTTGGGTGCATTTTTATTGATGTATTAGGACCTTTCCTACATTGATTGTTCCAAGGGAGGGAGCTCACATCTATTAATGCGTGGGCTAGATGCTTAGTTGTTTCCAAAAGCATTCATGGTTTGAACTTGATGATTGGTGGCAATGTGAGTGCAAACTATGGTAGGTTCAAAAGTACATCTCAATAGCCTTTATTAGAGTGGTCCCCACGTTTATTGGTGCATGGTGCAACCCCACATACTTTTCCTTCTCTCTTTGTAGATTGAAGTGGGCCCCACCTTCATATTGGAAAGTCAAATGACTCCTTCATCTTTATTGGTGCCCACGTAGCTTTATTTTTCCTTTATTTCTTGAAGTGGACCCCACTTCACTTTAGCAAGTCAAATGTTTTGTATTTCACCTTCCATGTGGGCCATAGGTGAATCTTCTATTATTTCCTAAAAATTAAATCCAACAACAAAAATTAGAATACCAAAAAGACCAAACACATATACCAAATTAAAATTTAAACTATACTATCAATTTGGGTTGGACCGTATTCCATCACACTGGATGTAAATGGGTGTATAAGATCAAATACAAGGCTGATTGGAGTTTAGAACGCTACAAAGCCCGCCTAGTAGCCAAAGGTTATAATCAACTTGAAAGAATAGATTATTTTGAAACCTTCTCACCCGTTGCCAAGCTCCCCACTATACAAACTCTCCTAACTGTTGTTGTTAAGAAGGATTGGTTTCTAAAGTAGTTAGACATTGATAATGCTTTTCTGCATGGTGATTTGAACGAAGATGTATATATGAAAATGCCTCTGGGTATGAACACTTATAAAGGAAAACCAATTTGCAAGCTGAAAAAAAATATTTTTACGGATTTAAACAATCTAGTAGACAGTGATTTGCAAATCTTTCTTCCTCCCTACAAAGCATAGGATTCACGCAGTCTAGTGCAAATCATTTTTTTTCACTAATGAATCAAGATTTTTTGCATTGCTAGTTTATATTGATGATATAATATTTGCAAGAAACTCTTCATGTGAGATACAAGAGGACATTACTTACCTTGATCAGACGTTTAGAGTAAAATATTTAGGCGACTTGAAATGTTTTCTTGGATTAGAAGTGGCTAGATCACATAAAGGGATCTACATTTGTCAGAGGAAATATGCATTAGATATTCTCTCGAGTTCTGGTTTGCTTGCCTCTAAGCCCACCATCACTCCCATAGTCAAAGACACCAAATGTTCCTTCGAAACAAAAGTTGATGTTGTTTCATATCAAAATGATAGTAGAAAGATTTTATATTTGACTAATACTATACTAGATATTACCCATGTGGTTTAGTTTCTCAACCAAATTACAAAGTCACCAACGATTCATCACTACAAGGCTACTCAACAAATTATCATATACACAAAACGAGCTCCTGCACAAGGGATTTTCTTCTCAAATAATTCTACATCATAGACCAAAGGTTTTACATATTCTAATTGGACAACTTATCAAAATACAAGACATTCTATGATAGGATATTGCATGTTCCTTGATTTGTCTATCATGAAATCAAAAGAAGAAACAACTATCTCAACATCATCATTTGATCCTAAGTAACACTTGAGTCTAAGTTTTTTAATATATCATAAATAAGTTTAGCCTCATAAACATTCATCATCCAATTTAAGAGATTGTTACATGTCATTACCTTTTTTTGTTACCTTTTTTGTGTGAAGTTGTTTTATTGTATTGAAAAATGAAACATAATAAAATTTTTATTTTATACAAAATTTAAGTGATACATGGAAAGTAGGGTTAAGTAGATCTATTGAAAGTATAACAGCTTTTCATCTTCCAACAACTACAAAACATATGCTTGTCCAAGTTCATATCAGACATTAGTATTCTATATGTTATCATAAAAGGTGGAATTAAATGTGTGAACGTAATTATATTAAATGTGAACACACTAATGCAAGTAGCAACTATGAACTTGAATAAATGGGAGATTGGAAAAGTTTCCAAAACAATCACACTAAAAACATAAGGTAATTTTTTTTATCTGGTTTATCTAGTTTGTAGTTTGTGACCTAAATGGACATAAGTGTGTCAATCCAAACAATAATAATTTTCTAAGAAAAATATTAAAAATACTTTTTAATTGAAATATATATGTGCATTATAATTTATATACATCGAATCACTACATATAAAATTAAACTTAAAAATTACATGATTTCAATCTTAAAAATACATATTTTATTTTTAATTTTTATTTAAAATACTTTTTAAGTTTTTAAAGCAGGTTAAGATGGCTTGTTGATCCAACAAATCAAACTGAACCAACAAACCATATTCTATTTAAAATATATGGGATTGGACTGATACAAATTTATTAAATGACCTGTTAGATGGACTAAATCATGCATTTGAGGAAACTCCACTATCATTAATACTCATCCATGAAAGTATAACTCAAGTGTATAATCAATGTTTATTAATTAAGTGATAATCAACTTATTAATGTTATTTAATGCATGTGAAACACAATTTATTAATGCACAAAATTGCAGGTGAGAACTCCTAAAACCAAAACTTGTAAAGAAAGATCTGAGACACTTTGCCTTATAAGAGAAACTGAATTAGGTAGTGGGGTATAGATGTTGGTTTAATTTGATTATAATTTGTTAGAGAAGATTTTTTGAATCATAGTTATGAACCACTTACTCTTAACTATAACATAGTTAGAAAAAGCTTCTCCAACAAGTTTGCTAAGTTATGTAAAGTACCTTGTAATACAAGTTTAGGTTGACAAATATTTTTAAATGGATTGAATATAACTTTTGTTATTTTGGAAATTTTTCTCCTTTTAAGTTTGAAACAAACTCTTTAGTTCTTATCTTGAATTTATTTAATTTAAGTAGCAAATCTACATTTGCCCTTTTCATTTTCTTAAAACACCAATTGAATTATTTTTTTTCATTGTATAAAAAAGTTAAGAAATTAAATACACTTTAACTTAGTAAAACTGTAAGTGATTAAATGTTATTATTATTATTATTAAAATCAAACTCTAATCTCATTATTACTATTCTTATTATGTCTATTATTATGAATGGTAATAATAATCTTAATAATATATATAATATTAATGATACTAATTAAAATAATAATATTATTATTAATAATATTTATAATATTAATATAAATAATAATAATAATAATAATAATATCTATCTATATAGATATGTAGGTGATCATAAGTTAGATTTTATTTACGAATATTTATACGTAATCAAAATTTGTACTTTTGCTTACGAGTACAAATATGTAGATAATCAAAATTTATATTTTATATTCATATATAAATCGATAGATAATTATTGGGCTTATATTTTACCTACGAATACATATTCGTAGTTAATTAAAACTTCTATTTATCCAGGAATAAAAATTTATAGGTAATCAAAACTTATACATAAAAATTTATAGGTAATCAAAACTTATACTTACCTATGGATATAGGTAATCGGAACTTATATACTTATGAAAATAAATTTATAGGTAATTAGAACTTATACTTGCTTAAAGATACATATCCATAGGTAATCGGAACTTATATACTTAAAAAAATAAATTTATAGATAATCAAAACTTATACTTTACTTACGAATATAAATCTCTGAGTAATTAGAATTTGTAATTTACTTATGATTACAAATTTTAAATATAAATCTGTAAGTAATTAGAATTTGTAATTTACTTATGACTACAAATTTAAAAGTAATAATTTATGGATAATACAAAATTTATTAGGGATTTGTAATCCTATGTAAGAATTGATAGGTAAATTAGAAATTCTTATAATGATATAATATAGATTTACAATAAATTATTTAATATATTAATTTATTTTCTATTTTCTTTAAAATATAAATTTATTTAATATATTGTATATATAATGTTTTAAAATATTATATTTTTTCAATTTAATTTTATTATGTAAGAAATATATTATTATTTATTAACTTTAAACTATAATAAATTTTATTATAATTATATATAATTATAATAATACTATCATTCATTAATTAAAATAAATTTAATGTATATATACAATTTATCTCTTAAGAAAATTTATATTTTTTTATTTAACGGTCTAACTTGATTCATTCAATAATTTAAAAATTTATTTTCCACTAATTTTCTTTATCACTTTAAATCCATTTTTTCATTTTAAATCTATTTTTCTTATTAAATTTGTATAATAACTTAAAATATTCATCCTTTTTTCTTTATCAGCAATATTAATTAATATAAATAAGAAGCGCATGAGGGGTGCTTCAACCCGTACATCTATAATTTTACATTAAATCAGTCTTGAGAATACAATTTTATCGAATGTCAAAGCCAAAGATCTACTAGTGCATAAAGAAAGAATAATAGTACACAATTCTACTCTTGCTCTCACTATTCTCACAACAAGTATTTATATTCTTTTCCATGATCATGTTCGTGATCAAAACATTTAATTGGGATTCTAGCTTGCTCTTCATCACCTCCTTGCGAATGTGCGTAATATTGTTTTGTAGCCCACGTTTGACTTCCTGACATTGATACACCAACAACATTTATTTTTTATTATGCTTGATTTGCATACACCTCTGAATACTCCTGAATGCATATCCATTCCAACTCCCTGTACAACAAAATAATCAAAATCTGGACTTTTTATAGCCCGATATTGTTATCATATAATTGTGCGTTCTACTTGTGTACTTAGGCTTTCCACATATATCCACCAAAACACAACTCTTCTGTTGCCATTCCAATTTCATTTATGATATATTTCCTGGAATCAGCAAACTAAGAACCAGCCACAACCAATCTTTTCTTTCGTATCACAATAATATGTGACTATCTTACTCTACCCTCAAAACCAAAGATACTTTCTATCAAGTTTGAATTCTTAGTTCTAATGGCCCCTCTCACTTATATCCTACATTTCTTTGGACGTTAACTTTATACACAGTATAAGATTCGTACACACCAATCCGAAAAAGTAAATTTTGCCTTGTGTATCCTATTAGTGATCCAAATCCAAGTTTTAACTTGTGACATAGCAAAAACTTCCTCAATATCTAGTACCTGGTTTCAAAAAATATTGTTGTTTATTTTCCAAATACTCCAAATAATACCTATCCAAACCACTCTCCAAATATTATTCTCCCTTCTTCCTAATCCTACCAAATCAAAGCTCAAAAAATACTCCTTAATCAGTATGATTCACAAATTGTATACCTACCCACTTATTACATAATTTCTAAATTCTAGCCACTACTATACAATTCAAAAATAGATGACTATTAGTCTCAACCTGTATACCACTGAATACACACATTCCGTTATTAACCAAAACCCCTCTATTTTGTAAGTTTTCATAAGTGGCTAGCCTATCTTGTAATGCTCTCGAGACACAAATTTGTGCAATGAGTAATGCCCTTGTGTTCCGAAATTTCTTATAGTCTTCCTGCTCTTTGCATACCCATTTATCATCTTGTATAACATCCTTAAGGTGAGTTAAATCCTTCCTAATTGCGTCCCATTTGTCGTTAAAGTAAACTTTTTATATTAAACAAGATTCTATTTGTTAATAAGAAAAGCTAAACACAATTACCAAAGTAACATTGGTAGTAAACTTTGGTATTGAAAAAATTATACTAAACAACAATTGAAATAGTGATTAATAATTTTATTACTATCATTATCAATAGTTAAATTATCAGTTATATAACTGTTAGTGAAATTTGAACACTAATTTTAATTGTTATTTTATTTTTTTCTAGAAAAAACATACTCAGAAAACAAACACCATAAGTACATAGCTTGACTATATGTAACCTATTAAGATCAAGAAATTTTTGACAAAACTAAACATCTCAAACAACCCAAATTTAGCTTTCTTATGCATACCACCACATAAATAGTATCCAAAGTTCAGAGTATCAATTTGGACAATACAACCAAAGCATAGTCTTTCAACAAATGTATGCAACTATATATATATATATATATATATATATATATATATATATATATATATAACTCACCAATCATCTTGCTAAAATGTTAGGTATTTCACAAATGTGAAAGCATTTACTAAAACATAAAACATAACCATAAACCCTTGCATTTCTTAGGAGTCTTTTTTCGCTTGGTTTGGGCTAACACTGGACTAGAGGGTTGTGTTATGATTTGAGATGGCCCCTCTGTGCAGACACTGGTATTCAGATTCTGAGCCTCATGTGCATGTTCTGATTTGTCTTCAACATAGTTAGGGATAGGTTCCTGCACACTTGTAATTGGACACTCCTTTTTCTCAGGTGATATACCTGTTGAGCGGTAGTTATGGAGAAGTTTTGCAAGAACTTTGGTGATCTCTGAGAATTCAGGTCGTAGCTTTGGGTCTTCTGCCCAACAAGACTGCAGTAATGGAAGTAGAACTTCTGGAAAACCCTCCAAGCTAGGCCTCATGTTCTGCAAGCACCCATAACAACATTAACATACCTATGCTTCACAATAATATCCGTCTCAAAAACTAGGTAACGTGATACTATGTTGGTAAACCTAAAATCTATATTTGAATCACCAAGGCTGGTATACTTTACTATGCTATGTTTTTAGACAGTAGCCAAACATACTTTTTTTCGTTAAAAAAAATGTAAGAACATATACTTTTGTAACAACCATTCCTTAAAAGGATAATAGTTTTGTTTTTCAAAAACAAATAAACGACGTTAACTGTTGAAGAACTAATTTGGTATACACAAGATTAGTATGTCTATATGAAAATAAGCATTTCTCCTACACCATAGCATGTAATAAAGATTAGATTGAAAAGTAAAAAAAGAAAAGACAACTGATGATATGATAGAACAAAGTACCAAAAATGAGCTAATTAGAACAAAGTACAATTTTATATGAACACCGCATTTAAAAGGGATAAAAACTTATTTGAAGATGAAAACAATTATGAAACATTCTACAGCAAACTATATTAAAAATGGAAAGAAAGAAGTAAGGAAGAAAAATAATACTCTTATCATTAAAATTAGAACTAAGAGTAACTTGTATGACTTACTTTTGCAGTAGCATATGCTGCCAACAAGTCACACCTTCCTTTAAATGGAGTTTGATTTTTAATTATGGCCCATAGAACCATAGCAAAGCTATGGACGTCTACCCTGTGGTCATAGCATTTCTTTTCTCCTTTCGAAAGTGGATCCTTGCTGAATAACTAGTGCAGATAATGGAAGGATTAGACATCAAAACACATGAAGAAAATTCTAGTAAATGATGATTATACAGAAACAAATATATAACATGTACCTCAGGAGCCATATAGCGATATGTACCAGCCTCAGAAGTCATTTCACCAGATATCTCCTCCCTAGCTGTCTCGAAATTTGTAAGTAAAATTTGCATTTTGTCGTTGTGAAGAAGCAAATTACCTAAATAAGTCATGGATAACTTGTGAGTGAAATGACTCACCTCATGTACTCGAAAATATATACGAAAATCAAATGGTGTCGCATAAGTGTCCATGTAAATCAGTGTTAATATATGTTCTCCTTGACAGTGAATGAACTAGTTATTAGGTAAAGAAATAAAAATACTTAATTTACAGTATGCCCTTAATTGGTCCGTATCTACAGACATGCTAAATTTCAGAGAAGACAAATATACTACAAAACTTGTAAAAACATTCAAATAGCACATTGTATAGACACTTATCATTATAACCATAGTTATTAAGAATAAGAAAAAAGGATTACCAGGTTTTAAATCGCGGTGAATAATGCCATTTGCATGCAAATACTCCATAGCTTGAGAAATATCCAAAGCAAAACTTAAGGATTGCTCTAAACTTAGAGCATTTGGATAAATGCTCTCTAGGTATTTATGAAGCGAGCAACCTTCCAAAAGTTCTGTAATTATCATCAGTGTTGGCTCCACAGAGGCGCCAATAAACTGCAAAATGAGTTTAAATTACACTGTACTTGTAACTAAATTACCTATCACTAGTCAGTCATCTAGTTAAGCAAAAAAGTGTTTAGAATTAGATCAGTCTAATATCATTATGACTAACCATAAGTACATCATAAGAAGAAAATAGTTATGAAGGTCTGCAGTATAGTGGGACAATATATATGTTTTTGCAGCGTGATGTTTGAGCTTTGACGTAAACGAAGATATTTTGAGGAATGTGTTGTAAACTAGATAGGGAACATTCAGAGTGCCAATACTTCTATCGTGTCTTTGCCTATTAGTGTTTTTGTGGTTAATGCTCTTTTATTCTTAATGTATGTAATTAGGCCTCTGTTTGCAACAGCTGTTGGGTACTACTGGTGTCATTGGTGTCATTTCTATACATACTTTGCTAATTGAAAAAAATAATGAAATTAAAACAAATGTGAGTGAGTAGGATGAGATGATTGCTGCTCTAAGCTAAAATGAAAGAATGGTGAGAATGAGAATATTGATTATGAAGGTCATGCGATATCTGTTGAGTCTAAGTGAAGGAGAAATGGTTCAAGGAGATATAAGATAGGTGAAGAGGAAGATCAAAATCACATCGACAAATAAATGAGTAATGTGCTATGTTAATATTACAGGGAGGTCACGTGCAAGCAAGATTCACACAAATGATAGAAGACTTGAAAAAAATTAAAAGTTATGACTAAAGATTATGAAACATCTTAGGTTAACGTGGTAAAAAACTTTGAAGATTACAATAAAATAACTGTTTTTTGCAAAATTGTTGAGGTTAAATTATAATGATGATAAAATCTGCTACGTCAAAGTATATTTATATAAAATAAGGACATATTTACTCCTTCAAAACTAATGGGGAGTTTAGCCATTTCAACTTACGAAATAGTGAAAAGATGAAAACTGAAGGAGTAAGGAATGTGAGAATGAAGCTAATGGTGTGATCCAAACTTTTTAAGGTGTGATTGTATCTTCTGTTACTACCAATATCTTTTCATTACAGGGAGATCACATAACAAGGTTACAAGTTAGTTAGTTTAAAGTGGGATGCAAGGTGTACAAGGTGTGGTATTGCTAGGGCAAAATGAGAGGAACTTTTGCTACTTGAAAGGACAAGCTTTCAGGAAAGAAAACCATTATGGGAGTAAAGTTGAGAAATATATAGGTAAAATTTTCTGATGTGGTTATGTGAAAATTTTAATATGGGAAATAAATAAAACTAAGAAGAAAGTTAAAAGGTGCGTGTTTCTTAATTCTTGGAGAATCCAATGTTATAATGAAGATTAGTGGAAATGCGAGACCATCAATATCCATTTATTTTCATTTATGATGGAATCATTAATCTATTACTATATAAACAGTAGATAGATAAAGATAAATCATCCCAAGTGAATGTAAGAGAAGAAAGCAAATGCAAATGAGAGGTGGAACACTTGTGAGTGAATCTCCTTAAGTGTAACAAGTGTTTTATCATTTCTTGTAACTCCTAAGTGGTATTTAGGTTTATTGATTAATACATAATTCAATTTGGATTAAAATTCTTGTAATCATGGTTGATGTAAAGTACTTTAAAAACAATGTGTTTCCTAAAAATAGACAAAATCAACCCAACTAAGTTAATGTTAAGTGTTCTATCTATTATCTTTTAAGTATGAACAATTATGTTCTAGCATCTCATTACCAACAACTACCAAATTCTTTGTAATTAAAATTGTTTTATAACCGTTAAAAGAATAATTAGGGCAAAGAGTGCATAGTAGAAGACATATTATGAAGCACTAAAGTAAGAAAAGACATTGAAAAGTACCTTTATTATATTTTTGTGTTCGATTCTGGATAACAAGTTAACCTCCCGCTGAAATTTTGCTTTAGAAGCAGAAGTTGCATTTGAAGTTTGCATTGGAAGCATAACCTTTATAGATACAGGATTGAATTCATACCTAAACCACCAGCAAACAACAAAACCTGATTAAAAATACAGGGTATTTGAAAAAATAAATATGAATTCAAGTTAATTATTCTTCTTGTGCGCGTAAATTTTTATAACTCAACTCAAACATGATCAAAGACACCAACACTTTTATAGTTTTATCAGTCAATTTGGTTAGCACGATAACAATTTGTCCTAATATTTTGCTGTGCTAAATAACATAATACTGGAAAATAAAAAAAAAAAACAAACACTTAAAGCTCTGCAAATTGTCACTTATCTATTGCAATAAAATAGAAAGAATACAAGGGTTACTTCGTTTCTGCAGTATTAAGCAAACTTAAATCAATGACATAATTGCAACAAACATATTTTTTATCAGCAACAAACATAATAAACACAGTTCTCTAAAATTTTGCATTTTTCTCCTTTGTTACGACTCATGTGCATATATGTTTAAGAAGTATTAGTTTTGACTTTGCCCTTATCCTTCAACCATGCTTTGTTTTTAATGCATTTTAAGTCAACAACCTCTATCTGTTTCTGTAACTCTTCCAAAGTTTCTTCTATTCTAAATGTCATAAATAAATTAAAAAAAAATACTAGATTAGGATTCATGTCTTTTGAATATTATTTTGCTACGCAAAGAAATATTATCCATAAAAGGGTTTTTCTCTCAGTCAGTAATTGAATGTAGCAATTTAGCATGTAGATCATTGCATAGTTTTCTTGATTTTGAGGAAATAGATTAATTGAGATCTAAAAGAAGTCAATCAATCTATAATAAATAAACAATTAAATTTTATATAGTTAATGAGTGTGCTCTCACATGTGCTTAAACCATACAATTCACATAAAATCAGTTACCATAACGAATTTCTTTCAAGACGCATGGATGCTAAATATCCATCTCATCTCATTCTCACAACTCATAAAATTTGGTGCTAACTTGCTGAATTCTAATCTGCATAAGAATTTACGGCCTAATAAAATTGTTCATGATGAAAAAGCAAAACAAATTAAACTACACTTAAAAGTGTAAAAGCAAAGGCACAAAAGACATAGGTGAATCTCTATGAAATTTTAAAGAAGTCCCTTGTTCATATATTTCATTACATTTAGATATAATCCAACTAAAATGCATAACAAATGACTAGTTTAAAACTCTTCATAACATACTGGTATCAAATTCTATATTTATAATTGAAATTGACTACTTGTGATGATAGAGTGTGTTATTAATAGACGATCAAGAAGCATAAATAATAAGACACCAAACGAAAAAAATTATGGTAACTGATGAGGTAGATATATCATACACAAAATGGAAAAGAAACTTCGAGGAAACATGTTTTCTTTATTAAACTTCAATTTTTTTTTATTAAACTTTGATTAATAATAAGAAATATGTTTAAATGAATATCAGAAAATACTATCTTGTGGAAGGTATAGCATTTGGAATGTTAAGTATTTGATATATGTTAATAAAATGTATCACTAAAATTTGGAATGTTAATAATAAAGAACTAGTTTCAGAAAAGATTTTACAAATATAGAAGAAGGTAAGACCGACCCAGGATTCTATAGATTTAAACTAAATAATCAAAAGGAACAAATTTAAAAGCAATTATATTATTTTAGCATTAAATGTATTTTACTTTAAAAACATTAATTATTTGTGTCTTATATAGTAAGCATTAAATATTTTATACAACCTTAAATGTATTTTCTCTTTTATTTAATACTGTCATTATAAAGATACTGTATTTTTTGAAGATTTTTTTTATAAAAATACAATATTATTTAATTCTAAATTTTCTTACAACATCTTTCTTTGAAATATAATCTTCAAAGGGAACAATTCAACTCATTCTTGTTACCTCACCATGGATTTTTTAAAAAAGTGAATTAAAACAACCGATTCACCTTTTGGTAAACCAAAAAATAATCAATCTTGTTTAACTCAGTGATTTGAATAGTTTATTCACTTGAAAATACAAGCTAAATCTATTTTATCTTTTTGTCAAAAAAATATTAAAATAATTAAACATTTAAGTTTTAAATTAAAATTTTGACATTGGCAATTGTATAAGTTAATTAAGAAGTTATTAAGGATGATATAAATAAGACTTATAATTGATATATTTTTTAAAAATATTAAAGTGATTTTTTAAGGGAACTCTCTAAATTGCATGCTAACTCCACACTGGACCAAATTGGCTTTCTAGACATTATCCACTTTCCCTGCTCTATCCTTATTTTATACTTCCTTACATGGTAAGTATTTAATATAATTTATATTTGTAAAATAATAAATTAATTTATTTTTCAATAATATTTTCTTATGAAAAAAAGTAATGATATTTGTAGGAAGGGACCAATGCTATGCAACAAGACAAGTGTTTAATTGCTAATCACATTCACCAATAAATAGACCAATTTTTAACTATATCTAATACGTTATACATTTTCATTACTAGTTTAACTGTAATTCATTTATTTTCTAAATTAATGAATCTTAAATTAAAATTTATATTCATTTAATAACTATGTTTTATAAAGTTTACGTTAGAGATAGAGTCATAAATGAAATTTATTAAAAGAAAAAAATCATAAAACTCGACTAAACTCATAAAAAAAATTATTTTGATTTTAGAAGTATTATCACAAAAGATATTTTGAAAAATATATAAAATTATTTTTAAAAAAAATATCAGAGAAAATTGAAAACAATTATATATTGATATATCTTAACATACAAATATCACTTATGCCTTGAAATCATGAAATATAAATTTCTAATCTGCCATTATTTACAACCTAAATAAATAAATAAAATACTGAGGTAATAGCACCAATACACCCGGGTGCTAATATCACTAGCATTAAAGCTAAAAAACAAGTGTCTCAGATCAATAAATGAAAATCAAAAAGCTAATTATTCTGGGCATTTTTAAAGGAAAGAGTTGATGAAATGTTTAACTCTTGAATCAGATGGTAGGAAAAGTATACAGATAAAAAAAAAAAAAATCAACCAAACGACATGCAGAAACAGAAACACAAGATTTTGCAATTGGAATACCAACCACCCTTTGTAGACAACTGCATTTAACCCTTCTGCAATCGGTTCATCAATTATAAGATTACGAGTATCCACTAACACGGTAGGATCTATGTCGAAGACAAAATCATCATCTTCTTTCGCAGCTTCATCCTCACTTTCAGAGTAAGCGCCGCCAAGCATTGACAGTGAGAGACGGCGGACCAGATCAGGGTCGCAGAGAGAGACGAATCGACGTTCTTCCGCCATTGTTGAAGCATCTCTTAGGGACTTGAAGAAGCAACAGCAACAGCAGCTTCTGATTTATAGATAAATGACGCTGAGACTATAACGAAAAACGTGAGTAGCATATAATGCTTTTGGAAGCATCTGCGGAAACAGCGTAATCATTTGTTTCCGGAAATTAAATACGCAGTAAAACATGATCCTCGAGGGAACCTATAACTGCCCTTATTTTAACGATTATGCTTAAACTTACACGTAAAATAAGATAACACTGTTCATAACGTTCCATCAACTCACACGGAACTGTGTTCATCTAGTGACTGCTTCTTCAGCTAAAACTCTGAATATGTGTTTTCTTAAATATTCGAAATCAAATAACATCGATAAGGTCCAATACTATAAATTTAAGCTAATTTTTTTTTTATTTTTTAAATAACAAAAATAGATTTCGTTTCATTGATTTAAATAAACTGAGTTCTCAATATCTTGATGTTGAACTTTTAAAATTTAATTAAGTGCTAGCATAACTCTCAAACGTTATTTTTTGAATTGGTTAAAATTTATTGTAAATCATAAATGTTGGTGATGTCATGCTTAATCCAAAGGAAACTCACTAAATGAAAGAAGTGAGATCCACTAAAATTTCAATCAATTTCAACTAATAGTGGTGAAATGGTTAAAAGAAGGGTAATATTATTTTAACACCACTGATCAGGGTTTAGACTCATTTCACACTGCCATATATTATTATTTTATTTATATATAATATTATATTAATAAATAAAAGTGTTTTTCAATAGTGGTGTTAAACTATCATTTAAAAAAAAAAGTGTAGTCAAAGTGTGTTTTCATTTTTTTTTCTGTAAATGGGTGAGATCAATCAATTATTTAATTAAAAAGTGAGTTTATCGACCATTTAATGTATCAAGTTTAAATAGTTCATAAATACTTTGAAGTTTATTTAAATCCCCACATGAGATATGAAGTCTACTAGTCCATACTATTTTACTCTCTTTAAATAAGATTATTTTTTTGTGGAAAAACAAATACATGTGGCATAGAAAAAAAAGGAATCTATTGCGAAAATAGATGAAGAGTAGTTATACTTTGACAACCACTGGCACATACCTATTTTACAACCTTACGTGACGCTGATGTGGTCAAGATAAATGACGTATAAAAAATATTCCCAGCGTGGCACTGAGAGTCATTTTTAGGGTTTACATGTTTGGGGTTTTATCTAGAACGCTACCCAGCATATTCCATCAAGGGTTGAGAAACTATGAGTTAGAATCAGATCGCTTGAATCTCGCCACTGATGTCACCGCTAATGTCACCGCCACCATCAATTCTCGACCACCGTCGATTCTCGACCACCATCGCTCGCCACCATCGATTCTCTCACCATCATCGCTCGCCACCGTCGATGGTCTCCCACCGTCGCTCGTCACCGCAACCACTGTCACACGAAATCTCCCTTATGCAAATGGGTGCACTGGACTCCTATCACGTTTCAAATTTTAAATTTAGATACTTAAAACCCAAGTATACCCTTTCATAACAAAATACCTTAAATGTCCTTCAAAAAGAAAAGTCTCGTTTTATCCTTATCCACATGTACAATTATACCACGTCAGTAGTTGGCATCTGGTTGTATGCCAACTGTGGTTTTCAAAGCAAAGTTGTCCATAGATGAATATGTATTACTGATAAAACAAAGATAAATATATATTAATAATTATGTGTGGTATAGTTAAAAGTAAAATTAACTTTATGAGAACTTCTGGCAACATTTAACTGTGATCAATTTAAAGGTATGAGTAATAAATATGAAATCATATTGCTTTTAAAAATTTTCATTAAAAATTTATAATAATTTAAAATTTAATGTTGAAATAAGACAACAGTCTTGTATATAAATTGAGTGAGATTATATTCAATAAAATTGAACAAAAGTAAAGACTATATGTACTGAAAGTATAGTACCATTTTTTATTTTCATTTTTAATAGTAATTTTTCATGTTTTTTTTAACCGACAACAATAAATAAATTTAATTAATTAGGTCATTTTAGGGATAGTACAACTCTTATACAACTCTAAACATAGTTCTGTAATCCCTTTCTGAACTCAGATGGAGTCATACATAGATTAGACCCCTTACATACATTCCAAGATAGAGTATAAATCAATACATGTTAAAAAAGATTACAAAATAATGACAAGATAAAATCCTCAAATATATAATAAAGTACATAACACTCCTATTTTAGTCCACTCAGCACTTGTGACATTTTGTTATAAAGAATCTTTATTTGTCTCCCTGTTATCTTTTTTAGGCTTCAACTAATTCTCAAATATAATGAACTCTCTATACTCTATTATAATCTCACAGTTCATGTACTTATCTTCTTCTTGTAGGTTTCAACTAATTCTCAAATATATACTTGTAAAATAATGAACTCCATACACTCTATCATAATCTAGCAGTCCAGATAATAGTTAGCTATTACAAAATAATTTTTCATGTATGATATGTTTGATTAATAATTCAAAAGTTGTGTTTAGTTTTTTTTTATTGTTGATGGTTTTCACAATTATAATATTGTTACTTAAAATAAAATAAAACAAAACTATAGTTGTCTTTTAACACATTATCATTGTAATTATAAAATAAATACAAACATATAAAGTAAATTATTAAAAATAACGTAAACTCGTGAACATTACGGCAGTAGCAGTCAAATCATAATTAGTACTGGTCAAAACAATAATATTCATTGGTTGAACGATATACCATTACTTGAATGAGGAATTTTAAGATTAAAAAAATACTTAATCTTCCTATCATTTGAGTTACATATATAAAATTAAAATTTGAAACAACAGACTAAAAAATCTTATTTATTCGCATGTAATTATTTTTATAAATATTCTAACTTGTGTCTTATGCCGCTAAAGAATCTTATAAATCATTAAGTATTTATAGAAAATCTTAACCATAGCTAGCCGATCCAAAGGACTATATAGTATGATGTATTTGAATTAAAAATAATTAAGCAGTAATCATCTAGATAAACATTAACAATTTCATTTTTTTTACAAACGACTTTAAAATATAGAATTAAGATGTATTATGAACAACTATCTAATAGATTCTTAATAAGGATATAAGCACAATTAAAAAAAGTTATTTTGATTACAGTTAATTGTCATACATTTGAATTTCTTTGAATTGTTTCCTTAAACAACTTTGAAGAAATGTAATTGAAAGAATGAAATCCTAAATGCTCATATCAAGTGTTTAAAACGTAAAGAGATGAAGATTTGTATCAAGACTCAAGTTTCAACGGTCAAATTGATTAAGTCCTATATAAATCAATTAAATTGAACTTCAAGAACACATAAGTTCAATACAAACTTATCTATCTTTGCTTTTTAAAGTATTCTTGGTGGATATGTGGAAAAGCTTTGTAATTCTTTAATTTGTGAAATTTGTCGTATGACTTTTGATTGTATTCTCTTTGAGAGTATTTTTTTAGATTTTTAAGAGGTTTTAATCTTAATGAGAGATTAAAATAGTTTAAACCAAGAGTGATTTATATACTTATTATAGTTTAAAGAGGTTTGTATATTTGTTGAAATCTAGAAAAATTTGTATACTCATTGTAATCATTTATTTGATTGGTGAAACATGTTAAATTATCTGTTTATGAAAAAATTAGATATAATCGGTGTATTATAGGATGAACTAATATAAATTTTTTATATTTTTTATTTGTTTAAAAATAAATAGTTTAGTCTAGTTTGCTGCAAGAAAGAGTTTAAAAACTCTACTCAAGCCCTCTCCTAAAACTCCTCTTTCAACAATCTCAATATAACATACCCTTAGGTTATAAAAATATCATAAATTAGTTACATAAATTCTAATATGTTTTAAAATATTAAATTTCTAAAGACACTCAAATTCAATCCCTAACATCATATCCACTTCATGAACTCTAAAATAATTTATACTTCACTAATTTAATGATACCATTTTATATTCTCTTTCATTCAATCTTAAGAACATACTCAAATTAAAATTTAAAGTTAAACTAGTTTTCTTATCTCATGTTTCTTACATTCAAAGGTATCTAGACTTTTAAAGAACAAATCGAAGCAAAATGTTTTAAGAACTATTTAATTACCTAGAAAGTAAATTCTAACCACAAAAACATCTCAAATAAAGCTTTAAACTTCAAAAATTATAGGACTAAGTGCTTAATTAGAGAAATGCCTTATAACGCACTCTTCCAACTTAGCTTACAAAGATGGGACACAAGTATATAATAAAGTTTAGATGACTTGAGAATAGGAAAAATAGTTTTAGAAAGGAAAAAAGATTTTGGTCTTGTTTTTGAGAAGAACAGTAAAAAAGCTTATCGTGGAACTCCCTGCTTACTAACTCACATCCCACTTTCATCTTTTTTCTTCTAACCTTCACATGTTAGTTTAGTCAAAACATAAAAGCAAAGCCACCAAACTAGTTAATAAGAATTAATAAGGTAATTAAAATGGAGATTATAGATAGGATAATGAGAAATTTATAAAATCATAAATTGTAAAATTATAACACAAATTATAGATTTTATTTTTTTTTAATATATGTATAATTCATTTTTTTATTAGAAAATAAATAAATGAAGTAAAAGAAAATATATAAAAGATGTTTCAAGAAAATAAAAGAAATAAAAGATACACAGTCTTTATTTTATTTTATTTCAATTAAAATTGAAATTCCTTCGATCAATAAAAAAGGTAGGTCCTTCAATCAATAAAAAAGGGTAGGTAATAAGATAGGTGAATAAGGCAGCAGAAAGATTCTTAATCTTTAATTAAGTTTAAAATTTGTTTTAAATTTTAATTACAATATAATAAGATAAAATTTTAATTACATTAATTTTTTATCTAAATTAGATTTGAGCTGGATACATCACTCAAAAAGATTAATAGTTGATGTAAGAAATAATTTAAAAAAAAAATCACAAATACATATCTTTGTGATTGTATTTGACTATCCATACGATCTTGGTATTTCATGATCTTGTATGATATTTGAATCATAAATAGTTTCTCACACTTATTTATAATAATATCAAAAAACTTAAATTCAATTTAAATATTAAAAATATTGTAAATACAATATTCTTAATCATCAATTTTAATTATGTAAATATTAAGTGGTGGATATTTAATTCATAAATTACTAATGTTGTAACGCTTCCATAATTTAATAAGAAATTTAAAAAGTATTTAATGCATTAATTACTACATCATTTAATGAACATATAAATTTTATTTAATGGTTGGAATAGTTAACGTAAAACAGTAATAATCATTTGCGAGGTATTATTGAATGGTATTTATATATATTTTAATTTTAAAATAAATAGTTATATTTATTTTGCATTTAATAGAATATGCTTATTTTTCTCAAGGAACTACGGTAGATATTAATATTAAAAAGATATATATATCTTTTCTACTAAGAAATTATATTTATATAAATTTGAGAATATATTATCATATAATAATTATACAAATGTTAGGTAATATTTTTAAAATTATTAAAATTTGATCACAAGTATAATATTTTTTTTCAAAGGTTGAGAGGGAAAATATATCATATATTTAAGTAAACTTAGTAAATATTAAACAAGTTAAATCATTGAGAGAAAATAAAAAATTGTGTAGTCAAAAAAGAGTTTTTTTTTTTAAATAAATGAAACAATAAAAAATAAATAGAGAAGACAAAAGATAAATTTTTAAATTACCTAATAAACTAAAAATTTACATAATGAATAGTAAAAATTAATAGTCGAACATTCTTTCAAAACAAAAATAAATAAAAAATCAAAATATTTTAAAAAATCATAAATGATCAAATGAAACAATTTAATTCGATAAATTTAAAATTTACATTCTTTAAAATGTAATATATGATTTCAATTCAATAAACAATAAAAAAAATATATAATTAAGATTATGATGAGAAAGTATCATAAAAATATGAGTGAATTTAATAAATATAGAACAAGTCAAACTCTTGAGACATAGAATAAAAAAATTGTTTAATTAAAGAAAATTCTTCTAACAAAATAAAATAAGAAATAAAAAATAATTAAAATAATTTTTTAAATTATTTATTAAACTACAAGTGAGAATATATATATATATATATTCTTATTCTCATACTCGAAATTAAAAATTAGATATTATTCATAATAATAATTATGTTTAATTAATGAAAAAATATTTCATCAAAATCGAAATGAACTGGAATGTAGATTTATTTGTCATCTTTATCTTATTATGTTTAAAAGGGTCATATTCACTAATAGAAAATATGAAATTAAAAGAATTAAGATTCTATGTATAAAAAAATATTTTAAACTTTTAATATTTTATAAGCTAATTTAAATTTGGTGATATTATATATTTTACTGATATTTTAATATATAGTAATTAAATTATTTATTTTTTATAAAAAATATATGAATTTTATTTTTATTAGATTTAAGTTACCATTTTATTTGTAAGTATATTAAGGAGATAGTTTTCATCTTTTTAAAATCATACTAGTGCCATTTTGAGATACAAACATATATATTAAAACTAGAAGACGTGTGGCAACTTAGCATAACTTTGGATAGAGTAAGGTCAATTTCTTCAAGTAAAGTATACGAACTAAAAATTGGAACTGCGTTAATTTTTAAATTATTTAAATTTGAAAAGTCAAATGTTGAATCAATTCCACGTATTATACGGAGCATATATTTCTATTTGTCTATGAAATTAAAATATTTATTACATAATTAATAAATTTTTAAAAATTAATTTAATTTTTTTAAAAATAGTAAAATAAATACAAATTAGATAAGAAAAGTCAATTCCAAATTTCTTTTCTAAAATTTAAATTCAAACTTTTTATTTAATTTTTTAAGATAAATGAATTTAGATTAAGTAATGTAAGAAAAGTGGGTGTTGATCATTTCTTCTTTCTTTCCTTATTTCTTCTTCTTGCATGTTCTAACTCTCTCCTCTCGCATTATTTCCGAGTCTCCTATAGCATTTTTCATCTGATTTACAAACAGATTTTACCAAACGGAAATTAGCAAGTTTTAAATCAATTCTTCTGTATCAAAATTCAATTTTAAATAAGTTTTTTTAATCTAACATTTCTTAATTCTTTTTCTTTTAACCTATTATTATATGGGCGTTTGGTATCTTCATCTACTCTTTCATTTGAAAAAATTTATTCTCTTAGTTCGATCATTTTAAAAACGAGTTGTACTTATTTGGTGAAATTCAAATATCTAGTATTTTAGTAAAAATATGAGGTTTTTATATTAAGATGTGAATTTTCTTTGTTCTGAAAATTTTTATTATATCTTCTTTGAAAGTAATGTTTTTTCACCATTTATCTTATATGTTTGTAGTAAAAAATAACAACTAAACAATATTTGAGTTTTTAGTTTCATAAGAAAAATGAGAAAAAGATAATTAAAATGATTTGTGTGTATGTTTAGAATAAATTTTTTTATTAAAAAAATACTTTAATAAGTATATTAAAAAAGAACGAGACATTGCTTATACATTATAAATGAATTAGAAAAAAATTGTTATATTATTTTTATTTATCTGTTAGACAATCTACCAATACGTGAAAAAGAGTTTCAACCTCTTAAACAAACTCTCTTATACACACAACTTTAATAACACATATTTTGAAAATCTTGAAAGTATATTTTTTCCAAAACATTCATACAAATCATGCATATAAAATGTTATATAAACACAAACTTATTTAATGTTCTATTTATTTATATAGATTAAAATCAATTTAATATATACATATATATATATATATATATATATATATATATATATATATTAAAATATACGAAAATGTAAATCATTTTATCATTTTAAATTTTAAAAAAATTTGAAATAAAATTATAATTTAAAAATTGAATTAAAAAGTAATGTTGCAATATAAAATTATTGACACATTATTGATTCAATCATTTGGAAAAAGAGGTATAAGTGATATTTAATTGGACTTAGTTTACTGTGCTTGTTTAGACAAATTTACTAAAAATATTAAGTATATAAAATAATATTTCTACATTTATAAGTTGAAATATTTAGTTTCAAACTCATAATAAAGAAACGAATAATATTTTCAAAAAAATGTATTTATTATATTTAAATAAATAAATAATGTTAGTTTAAAGTGTAATGTCCCAAATTTAAAGCTTATATTAATATATAACCCTAAATAAATAAATAAATAATATATATATATATATATATATAAAATATTCAGCACATATAAACATTAAGTAATTAAATGAATATTCATATCAATGCATCACATATGTGTAAGTGGTTTTTTGTTCTCACTTGATAATTATTATTACTACCTAGAACATTGTTTGGTCTCGAATTTAATGACATTCTAAGATGCAGATGATGTGGATCTTCTTAATGCTCTCTTTCCATAAATGTTTGTCAAACCTAGTGATTTTAAGATGAGTTATAGTCTTTGATACTATGTTAGATTTTAAATTAAAATCAATTAACATTACGCCAAGGTGTCCAATAGATATGGAATGCACTCTAAGACTTTAGGTAGAAAATGTGAGACTTAATAATATTTTTCCATAAATGTTTAACATCACTTTATAAATCGGTTTTCTAAGATTTAGTTAGGAATAAACATATTTTTTAAGATAATATCAAAGTACATCACAGTGAGATTTGTTAGGACTATTTTGTTACCTACTATCGAGTCCTAGACCACTCACAAATATATAATCATACGTTCAATATTATCATTTTTCATAGTGACAAGTGTGTTAGAAATCTTACATCGACTAGAGATAATGTCAAATGATATTATATAAGTGAGATCAAACTCTACAAGCTTGATAGAGTTAAGCATAAATTCACTTATTAAGAGTAGCACGTACAATCATAACTATAAATAAACATACATGCAAGGAAAAATATCTATCATCTATTTAGACTTTTTATTATTTATTCATTTAAATTTATCTTTAAATAAACTCTTGTCATACATAAAATGTTTTAATATAATTATCATAAACAAAATTAATAAAATATTAAATACGTAAAACATATTTGTTAACATATTCATTTTTCCATGCAAAATAAAAGTATAAATGATATTTCTTATAACACATTTACTTGTTTAAATAACATGGTTTTTGTAAGGACTTAATAAACAAGTGATAAAATAAATTTAATTTGTGTTACGTTTGAATATATTTAATGACATGTTTAATTTGGTATATGTGTTTTGAAGGTGTGATATAGATATTAGATGTGTGACGAATAGGGAGATCTAAAAAGGGAAGGTTGAATTGTGATTTACTTATTTCTAAAACCTTTTTGCAAGCAAAGTTTCACTGTTAGTCTTTAGACGAAAATTTTTAGTCAAGTTGAATGCATTTATGCAAACACAAGGTTGAACCAAGTAGATTGGTTTGAATAGACTGATTTAACAAAGTATGTTTAAGTATGTTTTCATAAGTATTTTCCCATAAGCTATGTCTGACAAAATATAGAAGATGCAACCTTAACACTTTATAACATATTTGGTCAATCTTACATATTTAAAGCCTTATTTTAATTGTCTTAAAGGTCACATCAGACATAACTTTTACAACTTAATTGAATCACATGATTGACCTATTTTTTAATTTAATTTAACAAGTGTTAAGATCATAATTATTGCATATGACCAACCACTCCAAGTGCATATTTAATACTTAATCTAAAAATATTTTGATAAAAAACACTTTTAATATGCACTCTAACAATAATTTTTCTTCTTGGGTTAAAGCAGATGATAATAACATATAATGTAAAGGATATAAGGAAAAAAAAACACAACCATTCAAATTGGTTTATTTGTCCCAACATACGACATCTAATTCTTGGCCAACAAACAAAGTTCACTTAGGTAGACTATTGTTGTAAAATACACTTGAATATTCTTTGGGCTAGTAACCAATCTTGGCTAAACCTTTAAGTATTCTTGACATAAGTAACTCCTGACTTAATAGAGTATTCTTTAGACTCGTAGCCACTTCTAGCTAACCTCTTGAGTGTTCTTTATCCAAGTCACTCATGGCTAGCACTGAACATTCTTTACACATAGATACTCTTAGATAACCGAGTATTCTTTCGGATCGTAATCACTCCTGACTTAACTGAATATTTTTTACTCTTTGGCCTCTTGGCTAACATCAAAAGGTTGACGAATTGAATGGTTGTCTGATTGTTGGATTTGACTACTAGAGAGTATTTGCATCTCTTGACAAATACAATAGCTTAATCTTTTTCTCCTAGTACAGATAATCTTGCACTTTAGGGAGGGATTACGTGTTTTGATTAATACAAGGTGTAGGTTCATTCTCCTAGGTGACTAAGTTAACACTTTCAATATTTTTCTGATGACTTCTTTTGATCCATGGATATGGCAGATTCTCTACTCTCAGTTCTGGGACCTTTTTCTGAAGCTTTGAGGATCTTAGTGCATTTTAGCAGCATTTATGCATAGTATAACCTTCGCTCTTTATTCTTCTTCTTAATTGAAAGCTTTATAATGTGCTAAACGAAAAAAGCTTCAGTTCTTTTAATGTCCTTATGTTGAGCTTGAATATAGTCGTTACATTAAATGAAACTTCAAGTGCTCTTCTTCTTTACGCAACATCGTAGATGTCTACCAGTACACACCTTTCTCTTAGTTGTGCCTTTTGTACTATTTCATGATAACTCGTGTCAAGAAGATGACGAAGAAAGCAATTTTAGATTGTGCTATAAGAGATCTTGATGTTGACTTGTATTTTTACATAAATGGATCTATTTGGCAGACGAACATTCCCTACAACATAAAATAAATATATGGATATTTCTTGAAGTATGAGGTTAACTTAGTCTATGTATGTATTGTATGATGTTTCCATACACGTTTCATCTATCCTTATATGGGTATTATTAGACTTCAGAAAAGACAACACAATATTATATCATCTATTAGGCAAAACACTTACATCTTACATGATTTGTTGCTTTCATAAAGTTATAGTCTTACAAAGTATAACTATGTTTTATAAAATGATTTGGGCTTTTGTATTGAGTTTTTATGTTGTTTAATCATTAGGACTTGGATTTTGATGTGATTAAAGAGTTTTTAAAGTGTTATACTTCCTCATCTTCTTCCACTTCAAAATTCTTAGATTTCTTAGAGAGCAAAGAACATAAGATAAGGGAATCTAGTTTTATTTCAAATTCTAATTTAAGTTATGTATAATATTTCATTTTGCCTAAGGTTAAACTTTTTGTTTGTATGAAATTACAAATTTACTTGGATTTTGTTAAATGATTATGGTTTGGAGAAGTTTATGTTTTTGAAATTTATGCATAATGATTATTTGGTTCTCTACTAAATTTTTATAATTGGAATAAAGTGTTAAGTTTTGCATTGTTGTATGTGGATTGATGTATTAATACTAAATTTTTAATAGTTCAAAATTATAAATATAATTTTGAATTTGAAAACTTAGACATTTTATGAGAATTATTATACTATTATCATAACTTTGATGATAAGATATAGATTAGTTAATCTAAAATTTTTCAGTCAAAAGGTGATAAACATAAAATTAAATTCTGAATTTTGGTTAGTCTGGTCATTCAAATGGTCTCATATCATAAATTAAATCAAACAAGATCTTAAGACTCATTCTTTTAACCTGTAACTTTGCATTGAAATTGGTTTAGGAAGTATAAAATGTTACGGATAGTGTTTCGGTATATTTGAGAATGTGTTATCATTTGCATATCTCGTTGAATCAAGTAATTATCAGTCAAACAACATAGAGGCTAAATGTAAAGCTTTCAAATATTCTCTTTACTTAATCGGTAAAGTATCGCTGAAGTGGTAAATATATTTTGTGATGCCTTTGCTATAACGAAGTTTTGGAGATGTTAAATACTAATTATCATACGATAATTATCACAGGAATATACTAGATAAAAAAATAAGAATGAAATACTTTTGAGATAAATTAGCTTAGATAAATTAAAATTAACTTTTTAAAACATAAATAAATACTTCTATAAAATTTTAATTTCATCTATATTATTATTTTCTTCTTCTATTAATATTTATGGAAAAGAGAAATCTCTAAACGAATCTTCCATCCCTCCTCCCAAAGGAAAAACTTTCAACTTACAAGATATAGGGCCCAAAGCACCGAAAAGCATGTTATAATTAATAGAGAGCTTCTTGCTGCACCTGGCCTCCGTACATTTTCAATTTTCCCAAATTATTTATTTCAAAAAGATTAATTTGTCTTTGTAAAAATTAATTTGAAAATTCAAATATGAAACATGCCATTTTTGAAGTAAAATTTGTATTTTAGAACTGAAAGCTTAAATTTAGTTCCGGAATAGTATGGAATATAAATTTTGTTTAGTCTATTCCAAAAATTAACATTCGAAATGAAACATTTTGAAAGAGGATTTTGATATCCTACTTTTTTTGAAATGGCTTCGAAAGCTATTTTCTAGCCTTCGAATTATTTTTATAAAAAAATTCAATATTTCACTTTTCTTTTCGAATGCTTAATCTAAAATTTGTTATCAAATTTAGAAATAACTTTCGAATTGAGTCATTTAAAAAGAGAAATCAAATATGAAATCTTTCGAAATGAGTCAACTGGGAAGCTAGTTATGAATCTGATAACAATTTTCAAATTGAACGTTTCAGAAGAGAAATTAAACACATCTCACCCCATGACTTCACGTGTCGCATCTCCTTTTCCCTTCTTCTGCCAATATTCCTTCTATTATCAACACTACATTACCTTTAAGAGTGGAAACAACGGTTAATATGGCGGCAAATATTAACTGTGGTAGACCGCTCTTCACAGTGACCCTTCACGGTAGTGGAGGCACAAAATAGAAAATGAAAAGTATAGGGTGAAAAGTTAAGTATAGGGTGAGAAGTTAATTATAGGGTTAAGGAAAAATAAATGAGACTGTCTACAATTGAATGAGGGATACTTTAAAATAATATATACAATTGAATGAGGGATACTTTAAAATAATATATAGAGGTATAGGAAGAACATATGAAGGTGTATGAAGAAGCTCTCCGATTAGAATTGGCAAGGCCCAAACACACGTTAAATGTTACCCTCTAAGTACACTTATCCTTAACCCTTTTCACATTCTATAAAACCTTTTCCAAAATGTAAAAGTGGATGCAGGTAAGTTTCTTAGGAATATGTAAAGTCAAACCCCTAAAGAACGCAACCGAAAATAATAGGAATATAGGAATAATACATTTAGATTAAGTCCCAAAACACCAAGCTGCATTTTATAGTTTGCAAGGCTTATACATATTTACAGTATCAAACTATACCAAAAACCTCTCTTTATAAAATACTAGAAAATTGTCAATTTTCAAGTGGAAAAAAAGGAACGAGCACTTGATTATTTTATTGTTAAACTAAAAATAAGTATTTATAGAAAAAACTAGTAGTCAAGTCTTATTTTTATTTGAGTCACTGTCTCTCTAAACTTTTGCCCATTCATTTCCTCTGACTTCTAGTGCCTCTGTGAGCAGCTTAGTTTCCTAATATGCTAGGCTGATCGTTGATCAGAGGTCCTTTGGTGCAAATTCGAGTTATTGAGGATCTTAGGTTTTTGAGAGTGTTAGAGAGAACTTTCATTGCGATTAAGGTAAAGAAAGTTGGCCTACATTTTATCTGAATTGGGTGTGATTGTAGGTTAGGGTTTGATAGAGTAACATCTGTGAAATATATCTATGAATTGTATATATGAAGATCTCTTGCATACCTGAATTCAAATTTAAAACTTTGATGTTGACTTGGTTTTTGCATGCATGGTAGGTCTAATTTAGTCATCTGAGAAATATATATGTGAAATGTATATGTGAAGGTTGATCTTTGTCCAATTTAGTCATTTGAGGCATGCATGGTAGCACTGAGGTAGTAGGAACTGTTGCAATTCATCTGTGAAATCTTTGCTTTCTGCATAACTCGCCCAGGATAAGCATTCTCACCCAGGCAAACTCTTTGGAAACTAGAAAGGTACTCTCGATCCAATTCGCCCAGGCAAGAGGTGTTTCGCCCAGGCGAGAAAATATTTTCGTCCAAGAGCGAGTATGGTCGGCCAGGCGAAAGTGGCCCTGGAGCAGCTCTTTGGACCAATTAATTTTGCTCAAGCGAGAAGATTTTCGCTCAAGCGAAAGGGGTTCTCGCTCAAGCTAGAAATTTTTGCTCATGCTAAATCTTAAAAAAGAAAAAGGAAAAATTTTAGGGGGCCTTTCTATTTTGATTGTTTGATTATTTAGTAATGTAATGTATGGATTTAATAAAATAGATTAATTGATAATTTAAGTTTAATTGTATTGAGAGTTTAGTGATTTCTTCAAATGTTGAGATTGAAGTTGAGATTGAGATTGAAAAGTGAATGAATGCATGACTAGAGATCTATATTGTGATGTGATATTGTTAAAAGTGTTGATAAAATTGGTCAAAGCCTAGGCATAGTCTTTTTAGGAAAGAAAACACCCGTGTCTAGGTTAATTAGGAAGTGCATTGTCTAAGGATCTGATCAATAACGATTGATATCTCGACTCTACTAATAATGAGAATCAAATAGATGATCATTACTAGGTGGTGAGAGTCGAAGGAGGTCTGAACTGGGTGACTGCAGCTTGAAACATAGCTGGTCAAGCAAGTTTCAAGGAGGCTAACCCTATCATACATGATTGATGATTCATTTGTGTGGAGGTTGTGTGGATTCACAACGTGGAGATGTATGACAGGTGCATATCTCGGGGTCTATTCAATGCACGAGTCTTGCAAAAGTAGAGTCAAGTCTTGTAGTATGTCAGTGTCTTATATTGTGATGATACATGTAACTGAAGGAAACACTTGAGTAGTATTAATCTTTGTGCTTTAATTGAATGACTCAAAATTATTAAAAATTTGGTTAGCTTACCCTTTGTTTTGTTGTACTTATGTTTTAATATCTGTCTGCAATGATCGTGTTTTTGATACAAGAGCAGATGGTGTTACAAATGGATATGTGGATGATCACTCATGAGCAGTGCTATTAGGCATAGGTTAAATTTGAAAACAAGTTGGAAATGCTTTGTAATTATGTTTTAGTAGAATTCCAAGTAAAATTTTGTAATACTTAAGTTTTTAAAGGATTACTATATGTTGATGAATCTTAATTACGATTAGTAGAATGCTTAGTCTATGCATCCTATTTTTGGGATGTTACACTCTTAAAAAAAATACTTAGTAAATGAATTTTGATGTTTTATTTCTTTAAAATTAAAATTTTCTCTAAGTTTCCATCCCTAATATTATATGACACTAATTACTTATTTAAGTGTTAAATAAAATGCCAAGTAATTATTTCATTGGACGTAAATTATTTTTGAAATAATAATTATTTTTATTTATCTTAAAATCAATAACGAAACAAAAATAGTGATTTCAAAATTTTCATGGATGAAAAATATTTTAAAGAGACCAAATCAAAATGCATAAATTTTATAAGAAATATAAAAAACTAAAACCAAAATTTTATAACTTTACCAGGACTAAATACAATGTTTAGACAACAAATATGTTATCAAAAAATTATAATAGAAAACCAATCAAACACGCTTATATTTTCATAAGGGTTTTTTCAGTCAAGATTGGATCGCAGCCTAAAAATTATTTATATTATGGGTACATGAATTTTGTTTATCAATTAGGAAATTTTAAATTTAAACTAATAGGACGGAAGTTGTGAGTAAAATACTATATGTTTTTGGTAGTAATATACATATTTACATACAGGGATAATTATTTTTTTTGTCCATAATCATTAATATTCTTGTGATTTTTTTTATGTCAAAAGGAAGTAGAAAACCTCTTCAATTAAGCAACTTAATTTAATCCAAAACTCTACAAATTTATTTAATTTGGTAATAAGGACCATCATTTTCAAGAAAAACTCTGAAAAAGAACACGTACCAAATAAGGAATTGCTTAATTGTTACATTCTGGAAAGAAATATTGAACAGAAAAGGTGACAAGTTGAAGTTCGAATTCAATGAACTGAATGAGTAGCCCCATAGCATAAATATCAGACTGGTATTTTTTTTTTCTTTGACTTTGTGCTTCTTTTTTTCCTAAAAGGAGGGGTCCTATCATACTAGGATAGGCTAGGGTGTCACAGAACACAAAGCATTATGAAAGATCAAATCCCTATATTATTTGAATAATAACCCCTTGCCTCTAACGCATTCTTTGGTATGCACGATTTATTATCTGTGAAGATTGTGTGCATTTAGTTAACGTAATTTGTGATAATTTGTAGAAATTTTTTTGAAAGAGACAATGAAGTGTGAGATGGGTAGAAAATAGTAGATTTGTGGGATTATGTGCTGAAATATTGATTTAGTCTTATATCTAATATTTGATTTTAAATTATTTTACTTTTATAATAATTATTAGAGATTAATAAATCATATCTTTAAATAATTAATATTTTAAGAAGTAATTTATTTATTTTTTTGCTTAACTATTTTTTAACCAAAAAAATCATATTTTAAAAATTAAATATAAAAAATTGACATTAAAAAAAAACACAAAATACTAATATTTATTAATTCAATCAAATTAATAACATATATCTCAATAAATTTTCTATTCAAATTAGATACGTTTTCTTTAAACTAAATCACCTCATTTTTTATTTATTCTTTTTCTCTATTTATTCTTTTTCTAAATTCATATTCCGTAATCTACTCTTCAACCAAATAAAATATAAAAAAATTATAAATAAAATAGTCACATTTATGTTTTTTTCACTCTGTTACGACGTATGTAATTATTTCGAAAGGTAAATGTATAATTTTCATTCATTATTTTATATAAAAAAAAAAGTGCTATATTATATTTGCTAGCTAAGAGATATTTGGCTCTTTTAATTAAGTTCAATTTTTTTTATTTTGTCTTTCCTTAGTTTTGAAGGTTCTATTATTATTTTAATTTAATATTCTTAATTATAATTATTTGAATAATGACAATCTAATCTTTTCATATATATTCTTAAATTATTATATGAACATATTTATTTTTGTTTGACTTGTGAGAGTTTTTGTAGGTTTGCGAAGGATATTTAGGTAAATTTAGATTTGATTTGATTGAGATCTTATATTTTTTTATTATTCATGATAACAATATAATTTTCTACGTCAGTCCTTCTCCACCTTCTTTATTATCTTCACTTTTGTGTTATATTTTTGTTTGTATTGAAAAAATTTCATGGTACATAACCTCCTAGTCTTTGAGTGATAAGGTTGCTAGTAGAGGTTGAATTGTGTCATATGGGTACACAACCACTTTTATGTTATTATTTTATTTGTATTGAAAAGATTTCATCATGTTGGTACATAACCCTCTAATCTTTGAGTGATAAGGTTGCTAGTAGAGGTTGAATTGTGTCATATGGGTATACAACCCTTTGAGCAGTAAGGATGCTAGTAAAGGTTAGATTTTACCCTATCTTGAACCTTGAGAGCGATAAGACTACAATGTGAAGTCATCTTCCATGCTATGTATACATAATAGGAATAATGAGTGTATTTTAACAATTGTCTCTTTATTTGTTTAATGCCTTCTTTTGTTGTCACATGCTTCCTTTTCATTGATTGTCATTTCATTTTGAATTTTTTCCGGTTATACTTTTCCTTTGACTTCATTCTCCCATCTTGTCTATCTATCTCGCCATCCCACTTCCTTTCCAAGTAAGCTACCCTTCCTTTCCTTCGTCTTTTTTATTGTTACTAGATTCTCCTTTCTCTCGACCATTCATTGCTTCTATTATATGTCTTTGTTTTCTCCATGGATGTTTATACTCTTTATCTTGTCACATTTCTTTCCAAGTCTTATCATTTGTGTCCTTCATTTTTTCATGTTCCTAGATTCTTCTTTCTCTTCTCTATTCATTATTTCTGTTGTATATCTTCAATTCCATCCTCTTTTCATGGATATCTAAACTCTTTACCCCTAGGTCAAACTCAATACCCTTAAGGAAACTGTATTTATAATTCCACAAAGAAGATTCGCTCTCTCTAGCATATGCAGGTGTTAAGTCGCTCTAATAAAGAGAATGATGTAGTGGTTATGTCATGTTTCCCATTAGAGCATATTTACAATGATTCTCCTACCAACAATCGATTTTGTTATATTTATTATACTTTGTTTATTAATTTAGGATTGTGTTTTCCCCTTAATCCCTTTGAGAAGGAAGTTTTGGCAGTGGTAAACATTGCTTCGACCCAACTTTATTCCAATATTTAAGCCTTTGTAAAAAAATTTCATATTTTTGTGTACACACTTTTGTGTTGTATTGACTTTGCACATCTTTTTCTTTTTTGATTAGATTTTCTAATATGATTTCTTAAGCTTTGATTATTCGTATGAGTGTTCAACGAATTTTGATTTTGTTTCAATCATCTTACAAATCCTTCAAGGACAAGTTTGTCAAAATTCAATCTCCTGTCCTTAAAAACCTAGTTTGTTGGAAGGGTTTCCCCTGCATTGGACTATGAATCCTCGCATTCAACATCCTAGGAAGTTAGAAGATCGTAATGTTGAGACCATTATAAGATTTTCCTAGTTATAATAAAAGCATAAGTTCGAAGCATTGCAAATTTTTAGTATTATCCTTTTATCCAACATTAGTCACCATGCTTTCTTTCCCACCACTTCTCAACTTCAATGTGAGTCTATTCATTTGGGAGCCAATTTTTTGTTTATTTGGCTTATGTTTGCCTTTCTTAATACTAGATCAAATTACCAAAAGTTCAATAAGATCACCCTTGTGAAGTATTTAAGTTCTACTCTCCAATTTATCACCTCTATCTTCAATTAGGCTTCACTTACTTTGAACATTGTGTTTAGATTCACCCTTTTTCCTTCTTCTAATTATTTTATCAAGAACTCTCCTTCGATATGCATATTTAGTTTCAAAAGGTAACATTGCATCTGATATATATACAGTAAGAAAAGGGTGTTTCATGAGTTGTTGAGTGTGTTGTGGTGTGATAGAATCAAAATACATGAGGGAGCTTCTTGGCCCAATTTTCCTTTGTTTTACTTAGTCTTCTCTTCAATCCACTCAGAATGAATTTTTTCTCTTACTTTTGCATGTCCATTCGTTTGTGGATGTTCTACCAATGAAAATAATTATTGTATCCCTATCTCCATACATAGTCTTGCAACTACTTGCTTATGAATTGTGTCCCATTATTAGATATTAGCACTCTTGGAACCCTGAATCTACATATTACCTATTGCCAAATAAATTAGGTAACCTTTTTCAACAAAATTACTGCAAGTGATTCGAGCATGATCCATTTGGGAAAATATTTGATAGTTATAACTAAGAACGATAGTTGGCCTCATGATAGGAGCAATGGCCCTAAAATATTCATCCTCATTTATGAAAAGGCTAAGGAGTAACTATGAAATACAGTTGTTCAATCAATGTCGAAACAAAGTCTTCTTGCCCATAACACCTTGTTAGTCAATCGCCCTGTCTCTAATGTGGCTTCTGCATATCCTTTTATGTATCTCATCAATATGTGTGAAACTTTATTATCTTCGAAACACCACAACAAAGGTGTTGAAAATCCTTTATAAATAAGTGGTCATCCAACAACATATATCGGTGCAATATTTTGTCAAACTACAACTACCTCATATAGATCCTCAAGCTCTTTATTATCAACTAATAGATGCTTGTACGCGTTGACCCAAGACTAGTATTTGTGTTGTATGACTAGGATGACATTCACTAGAGGTCACACTTGGGGCAAATAAGCTTTCTAATATAACAGATCGACGACTTCTTGAGCATATGGTACTTGCAAGTTTTGACGAAAAGATATGTTTGTTCATTTTGGTCTCTTGGAACATATACCAAAGAAAAATCTTTGAATGTGATGATTAACTCCTTCACCATTTTTAGGTATCTTGACATGAGTGATCCTTTGCCTGAAATTTTCCTACTACTTGCTTTATAGCTAATTGTGAGTCACTTAGCACAGTCAATCTCTCCATTCCCAACTCCCGAGGCATTTTCAACCCTATGATCAAAGTCTCACTTTTAGTTTTCTACCTCATTCTGGAATGTCAACCTCTTCTCTTCACCTAACTTCCTCTTCCTTTTTGTGATTGCCCTTGTCATAGAATCTATTTCCAATTCGTGGCATCATACGTTGGGTTTATCCATAACATATATTTGTTGACCATGCAAATGTACCAATATTTTATTTTACTACGGAGACTAATTATTTTCCCTCATTTTCATTTATTCGGCATTCTATCCTCACTCTTCTTCCCTCTTATAAGGATATTTCTGTTAATTCCTTCATCGATTGTCGATCTTCAAATGCTACCTGAAGGTCTAAGTCAAGTGTGTTGACATTATACTTGTTTTGTTGTAGAAACATACTTCTCTGATTTGCAGCTTCCTTCGAAGCATTTTCTTGTTACACATTGATCTACCTTTACCACTCCCATTAGCCTCCTCTCATCTGTAGGGTATATTACCTTTAAATACATGGTGGAAACTAGTGTGCCTAACATAATGTTGTATGAGGATGGAGTGTTGACAATAATATACTTAATCATCAACGGTTTTGCATACTTTCCTTCGCCAAACATCGTTATAATCTCCTTATGGCCTTGTTCCTCCATTTATTCACCAGAGAAATCCTACTAAAATTCCATCAATGGTATTAAGGCGTCTTTCAAAATGTTGAACCTAACAAAGGTGTTCTAGAAAATGACATCTATCGAATTATCTTAATCAATCTAAAATTGGTGCATATTACGACTTCTCATCATAATTTATATAACCATAAGATTGTATTCATGCAGAATTACTCATTCCAAATCGTCTTCGGAAAACATGATCTTGAATTTTGACCCTCTTATTCTTTTCGTCAAGTCTTTTGACAACAAAAATATTATTCTTGTGCACCTCCTTCATGATGAACTCATCATTACTCCTCCAGTGAATCCTTTTATTATTGTGTTGAAATACCCTAACATGGTTCTTACTTCTCCTACCTTTTTGGTGCCTTTCTTGATGCCCTATATCTTTGCTTTTTTTACTAGTACATATCAATAGACCTTTCTTAACCAATCGCTCAACCTGTCTAAGTAATGTGAACCTCTTTCTTGTGACGGTTAGTTGCTTAGTTATTGCCCATAGTTTTATTTGTTTGGGGGAGGGGAGACTTTAATAACTTAGTAGCTTTAGCATCTCCCAATGACTCCCACTTAGTTATTGTCGAATTTGTTAGCTTAAATTCTAATTAGTCCTTATATGATCAAGATTTTTTGTAAGGTCGAAAACACTTACTCTTTGATCTAGAATGATTATCGTCTCCTACTCAACTTCCTTGACTTTGGTTTCTTATCCTTGAGACTCTTTTATTGCTTTCGTTGATCCACTTTTTCACATTCTTCTATTTGCAAATTGCTTGAGTTTTAACCTCTTCCATATCTTCAAGTCATCTTTGTATCAAGGAATTTCCAAAAGGTCATGTTGTTAACCTTTTTGTGAAAGCTTCAATGAACTTCATTTGGTTGTGGTATCTATACAATGACTTAACTGAAACACTCTAAATACCTTTTTAAAGAATCATCTCTTCCTTATTGGATATCGAAAAGATTCTCTACCCGGTGATTTTACCTTATTGGTTGCAAAACCAACAAAGAATAAGTGTGAAAATACCTTAAAGGATATTATAGATCTCCTCAACAATATGTTAAACCAATTTAATGTCATGTTTGCATGTTCTGGCAAACATTTGACACTTCACTTCATATGATCCATCACAAATCAGCATATAAGCCTAATAGAATTTTACATGATCACTTAGATCTTGAATCCCAATAAAATCATTTACTTTAGGTGCAACATAATGTTGCAAATTGGTTTGTATAAAATTTTCTCTAAGTGTTGTATAATGGAAATCATCTGCTTCCTCCAGCTCTTTTCTTTGCTTTGTTACTTGGCCTCTAAATATCTGTTGGAGTTTGTCATTTTTTTCTACGAAGTAATTCATGCTCTCTTAACAAGTCCTCCACTTAGTAGGATTCTCCCCCTCTCTTTGTAGCTCCTCTTATATTTGTTGTGCCTCCACAATATGTTGTTTAGCTTCATCGTTTTGTTTGCATAACTCTTTGCATAAAAGAGGAATCTACATCCCTTGTCATGCAAGACTGCACTATGTATTCAGTTCATCATTGGATAAAGTGACATATGGTTTAATTCACCTATCCCATGATGATGTAAAAGATGTTCTAATCAAGATATATTGGAACCCTTTTAGATACAGAAGTCAATTTTTCCCATTAAGTGAAGTTAAAATATATATGATAAGAATTTTTTTCCCAATAATACTGTTTTTGAAAAAATTTTCCCAAATAGATTCGTTCGCACATTATTTTCCGGACTAGCACTCTTCACTGTTCATGGTGAACATCCAGTATCCGGGTAGCATTTCGTTTGGAAAAACGCTCCCCCATTATGCCTGCAAAGAAATAAAACGAAAAAAATCCTCCCAGAATTCAGCCTCCCAGGAGTTGAATTGAATTTCTATGAGGTCGCCATTACCAGAAACGGAGAAACGCTAATGCTCTCCTTCTGTGCATGCTAAAAGACTTAAAACCACGCCAAATTCTGGATGGAATAAACGAAAATTTCAAAAAGTTGATTTGGTTCTCCGAGAACCGAATTCTGACCATGAATAATAAAGAGTGATACTTCAAAAAATAAATTGGGCACGGGTGTACTTACGGAAATAATATTCGAAAACGTGCTACTAGGGAGAAATTTCTATATGATAATGGCATATATGCACTTTCCAAATCATAGTTAGACATGTACACAATATCTTACAAGCTACCACATGAAACAATTTACATTAGATAATTGAAATTATTTTTACAAAATCATAATCCAAATTATGTACAAAATGATTATTCAAACTATTGACAAAGTTCACATGTCAAGATTAATCCACTCCATTCCATTGATGTAATGAGTCTCCGGAATGTAAAAGAAATCACCATAATCATAGTCTTCCACCCTAAACTCTCCAAAATATGGTGGGTTCACAGCTTCCTGTAAGTGTTTGCTTGGGGCTCTTTCACCATGCTCTTGTAGCTGCTGAATCTCCTTCTTTGCTTCCAAAAGCTGCTCCTCCAGCTTCAACACCTACATTTGAATGATGCCATTACTTTTTTATTTTATTGTGAGTTGTGATGTCCTGATATGGAAAAAGGTTAATTTCCTACCAACACCTGAGAGATAAAGGTTATAGCGTCTTGTTTGTTTTTGTTTCCGTTTTTTCCATCAAGATGCATTGTATTTGAACACGTCACGTGGGTCTTCTAAGTGCGCATTAAGCATTGCCCCATGTCAGCTCACAAAATACTGTACGTACTTAATCCAAGGCCGAAAGACAATGGCTTTTATTGTACACTAAGGATGCCTTTTGGTGTTTCATTTCAAATCATTTGTCAATGTCTTGTTCCAAACAACTCTCCATTTAATCTCTTTAGAATAGTGTTTTTCAAAATAATTTTAGACAAGATTTTTGTTTTATTTTCGTGGAATACTTTTAAAATGTCTTTATTTCAAAATATGTGATCAATAAAGATGACTATATACTCTTATTAGTTATAAAAGTATGGTTTCTATCCAAATATTCGAACTCTTTAACTTATGAAGTGGCCAACAACTACGAAAATTTGGTTCTCGGGATTTAAATCAAAGTACTGGTTCTAAGTACTCGTTTAACGTTTACGTGATTAAACTAGTAGTAGGGTGATTTTACATAAAGCAACGACTTTAAGAACTAAAGTAACAAAAAACAATAATATATATATATATATATATATATATATGAACATTCCTAACTTGTCAAAAATTGACGTTATTGTTGTGAGAAAGAAGGGTAACACAACTTAGACCATTTTCTGCAACGAAGGCAGTAAGGTGGAAAATGAGTCTTACCAAAACTCATTGTTTTCAACAAATTGCTTCAAGTACAAGGATATTGTAGAGCAATGATCTATAGTAATGAAAAGGTATATAGAAAGAAATTAATAAGGGATACCTACCCGAGTCTCAAGTTGGCATTTCTGGAGCATGGTGGTTTCATGAAGATTCTTAAGGTTGGAGTACTCTTCCTCCAACTTTTTATTTTTCCAACGAAAACGTCGATTTTGAAACCATACCGCAACTTGTCGAGGGTCCATACCAAGCTCAAATGCGAGTTGGTCCTTCCTTTCAGATTCAAGTTTATGTTCATCGCTGAAATATTTCTCAAGAAGAGTAACTTGCTCCGCAGTGAGCTTTCTCTTCTTGGCGGATCCCACAACTCCATTTTCTGCTCCCCTACCATTTTTGTTTCTCTTGCGTCTTGGCTTGGCTGCGCCTATGCAAAGACGTGTATAAATTAACTTAAAAGAGTGTCCAATATACATATTGAAGATGCAGAATAATGAATATAGTTGTAATATGAATAGAGACCTGGTTGAGGAGGAGCTACTTCAGTGAATGCACCAGGATATTGCTGAGAGAAGAGCATCATATGGCCTTCAACAGGTCGATGATTCATGCTCAGGTGTAGATGTATAACTCTCTTGCTCTCTCAAAGATGAGTGAGATGTTCTTCTTTGAAAGAGTTAATGTCTATTGAGACACAACAAACAACGCAAGATAACCTTCTATTTATAACGAAAATGATGGAAATATCTGTTTAGTTTGTGTAAATCTTGAAGATGACCTTCTTCCAAATTGCTCCCAAGTTGAGTTAAAATTGCAAGTAGGTGCCATTCTAGGCTTCTTTTTTTTTCTTCTTTATGATTAAATTCTAAAAATTTGTATTTGTACAATTTCTTGTATAATTAAAATAAATTAAAAAGTAAGTAATGGGAAACATGTAATTAGATCATGTAAAAGAGACAAATTAACTGTGAACAAAAATATGACATATATATTATCATTCTTTAGTTTCAATTTTCACAGAAAAGGACAAGTATTAGACTTGAATCTTGATTGAGATCGTTTGGATTGAGATAAAAAGAGTTACAGATATATAAAGGAGTGATAATAATCTTAATTTATGTGAGAAAAATAAATTAATTTAATAAGATAATATAATATTTTTTATTTAATTTTAATAAAAATAGTATAAATTAAGATTGATAGATAATAATTAATTAGTTTATACAACTGAAATAATATTTAAGTTTACTTGGTTAATAACGTTTCATGAATTTAAAGAATAATTAAGTTTTAATATAATTTTATTCTTTTTATATGAATTTAATTTATTTTATTAATATTTATTTTTTAAGTAAAATGAATTAAAATCATTAATATAAAATTAATATTCAATTTATTTGTTTCGGTTTAAATAAAAGAAATTCAACATCAGAGAAGTGAATAAAAATATTAATTATTTTAATTGATATTATAATTATTTATACCAAGAAAATATTATTATGTGTGACATATTTTTATACTTTGTTTTTATCCTAGATTTTTTAATATTTTTGTTTAAGTTGAATATAAATTACAGTATGCAAAATCTCCTTTTACATTGTTAATGACTACATCTATTTTTCAACTTTTGTAGTTACATAAAATGATTTTAATTTTGATTTCAATTTACAAATATTAACATTAAAATAACAAAATTAAATGATTTATTACAGTATTTTGAAAAAAATTATATGGCCAAATGGAATAAAAAAAGATTATAACGCATTTAATAGATGACCTCATGTGAAGAAAATTGTAAATGACTTATTTTCTTCGCTTTTCAGCGTAGGGGACCAAAATCTAATTTTTCCCTCTTTTTTCATCACCTCAAATCCGGATAAATTAATATATCCAAACAAAATATTCCGAGCTCCTCTCTCAAAATAAAAAGTAAATTGAAAAAAACACAATGTTTTAAAGAGTAATGGATTCGGGAGAGTGGACAAAGATAAAAATAAAGTGTAAAATAGAAATTATTTAGATAAAAAAATAATACAAAGAAAAAATTTATAAAATTTTGTGAGTGATTTAATTGATATAATAAATTTAAAAGAAATTATAAAATAATATATTTATAAATTAAATTAGTCTCATTATTGTAAATTGATTTTAATTAAAATTTTAATTTTATTATTATTTATTTTATATTTATTTTGATTATTAATTTTATTATTATTTTAATTCATTTTAATATTATTACTATAAAAAATTAATTTTATTTATTATTATTATTATTATTATTATTATATAGATTTTATTTTGTTATATTACAAAATATAATAAATTCTTATGTGCCTTCTCTTTCTTTCAACTCATCTTCTTCATGTGTCTCTTAAGAGTGAGAAACTCTAAGTAGTGTTTGTTTTGACGAATGAGAGGATTTAAAATCAAAGTGCATGAGAAATGAGATTATTTCGATTAAAGAAAAGATGATGAGATTTGAAAAGATTTGAGAAAAAGTTTTTGAATAATGTAATATGTATGATTGATATTTTAATTTTCTTTAATTAATAAATTTGTAAGATTACAAATTTATTCTTATGGTGAAAAATAATATAAAACCAAGTATAATTAATTTTCCTTTAAGTTAAAATTAATTTATAATAAAATTTATGAGATATTTGTGGGATTTAGGATTTTTTTTTTTATTTTTAAAATTGTAATATTAGAAACATTGGTTGAAATTTTAGTTTAGTTTCATACTTCCAAATAAACTTTGTTGAAATTTGGATTTTTGAAAAAATTGAAAAAAAAATTAAATGTTATACGAAATTTTAGATTTGGAAGGATTAATGAAAACATTCTGTGTCATTGTTGTAGCTGGTCCGTGGTATGTATCAAAATACTACTCATGCACATATTAGGGTAAGAACGTAGTTTTGAAACTTGTCACCATGACTTTTCTTTCTTTCTTCTCCCAACAACGAGTCTCCCCCTCTATCTCCACTCTGTCAAATCACCGCAGATCAGTGTTCCAAACACAAGAGCTCTCGATTTTTTCGCTTGTGAATAGTCCACCCCGTTCACCAAACACTGTGGTAATCTTTCACAAACTTTTCGCAAACCCACATATGCATTTCTTTACATATCAAGTGATTTGAATGAGTTAACCACACCCAAATCAATCTGAATCATACATAATACACCCCAGAACAACACAAGGTGTAACAAATAAATATATACATTGAGCGATGTTACACAATCTACTAAATCATACTCACTAATATAAAAACCACACATTACATCAATTGTAGGAGCTTTTTACATCACTTCTGCAACCAATGTTGATGCAAGCAATGTAGAGTCCATAAATTTTTATATCGGTTCTCCAACTTATGTAAAATAAACCAATATTATATCGCTTATAAACACAACCAATATAAAATATCAAAAACACGATACATATTACATTGATTGTAAAGTGAAACTAATGTAAAATGTGTCTTTAATAAAAAGATTGTCAAATTTATTATTTTTAGAGAATACTAAGAAAATAAATTTCTATCTTCCAAAATTTTAGAGATGTAAGTATGAAATATGTAATATATAATGGTTTGATAATAATTTATATAAGGAAACACCACAAAAATTTTTAAAATTTTCTAACAAGTGTAGATATGTGAAGTAAGAGCCAAAAATATTAAGAAAATACCTTAAAAAGCCTAAAAAAATATAAAAAAAAAAAACTAATAGTAAAAGGTGGCATTTTGGAAATTGGGGACCCCCGATCCCCTTTGGATAATGGTCACTGTATTCCTTATCTTATTTTGAGTAACTTTCATTTTTAACACAATTCAATTCAAACTCTGTCAAAAGTTATGACTATTTGAAATTTTTTCACCTTAAATTTTGTAAACTTAAAATCTATGATAATTTTATATAATGTAAAAAGTCCACTATCAAATATACATGAAAGAAGTTACTATTAAAAAATTTAGATCAAAAACAAATTTCTAACTACTTTTAATCAATTTTACAAAAAATCACTAACATATAAATTTTGCCTACATATGGATACAATTTCGTAAGTAATACTAATAATTAATACAATTATTTACAATTAATATTATTATTAATAATATTATTGATAATATTATTAATAATAATAATATTATATTATTAACATTATATTGCTAATATTATTATTAAGATATTTATATTGTTATTATTATTAGTAGTATTAGTATTATTATATTATTTAAATAATATTAATAACGATATTATTAATTAATCAATATTATTATTAATATTATTCTCACTAATAATAATAAACATGATAATATAACCATCATAATAATAAACATAATGATATTATTAATATTAGTAATATTAATATTAGTATTATTATTATTATTAATATTATTAATTAATCACTATTTTTATTATTCTTATTAATAATATTAAAAATAATAATAATAAAATAATAATAATAATAATAATAATTAAATATGATCACTTAATTTATCTAACGTAGTGATTTGAAAGTTTTACACATTCGTAGATTACCTCTATCATCTTTTTACATATGAAGTATTATCATATTTGTACTTTGTTATTTTCAACACTTTATCATAATTATAAGTGTGAACTCCTTTCTAACAATTTAATATAAAAAAAATTAAAATATAAATTAGAGTTAAAATCAATTTTAGATTAAAATAAAATTTATTATTAAATATTAATAAAAAATTATATTTTAAAAAATGTAAATAAATTACATTATAAAATATCAAAATTTAAATTATTTTATTTTATTTTATTCATTGTTTTAATATTTTCAATTATTTATTATTATAATATAAGAAACATATATTAATAAAATATTAAACTAATATATTTTATATTATTTATTATTTTAGTTTTTTCATTTTAATCATATTTTTATAACATAGAAACGTGTATTTATGAAATATCAAATGATTTATTTATTTTTATTTATTATTTTGACTATTTATTTTATTATAACATAAAAGTATATGTTAATAAAAATATTTACATTATAGCTATTAAAAGAACAATTTTTTACTATAATGAATGTAAAGATTAAAAACTATTATAAATATATTTGATTATATTGTAAATATTTTATTATTATTTATGTCTATACTAGTATATAATGAAGTATATGTTCAAAATATAATCGTATTTCTTGGTAAACCCTAGCTACAGAACATGATAAATATTCTTTGTACTTTTAATTTTATTGTTCACACTTTCTTCTCGTTTTAAACGGGAGTCATCTACAGTCTGTTGGACACTAGGAGGCACCAAAGTGCCAATAGATAATTATGAAGCTCACTCAACAACTTGTTTCATAATGAATACGAAATGGATAAATATTGCATTATAAACTAATGGATAATGCTGGGCGTGTTTGTATAGAAGTGGTAACAATCTCTCTGTTATAAAGCTTTCTCAGACAAGTAATTCATAAAAAAAAGATATTATCGTGTATGATGCAACAAAACCTCAGCCACAAGCCTATGCAACAAAACCTCAGCCACAAGCACAAGCATATTCCTTCTTTGTTTTTTTTTTTTTTTTTTTTTTTTTTTTACATGTGGTGATGGTGTTTGGATCCCAATGATAACCTAGATAAAAATCGATAAACAATGAGGTGCAATTAGTCTTTGGGTTTTTTACATTGAGAATTTGTATGTATAATTTCTTTAAACAACAAAGAGAATGCAACAAAGACAAAAAAAAAAAAAAAAAAAATATAAAAAAAAAAATTAAAAAAAAAAAAAAAAAAAAAAAAAAAGCTTTGTAGTAACATTGTTGCGAGATGAAGAAAAATAAGCGTTTTAAAATATATATTATGCAAAAATAAAATAAGAAAGAATTGGAGACATAAGAAGATGGGAAAGTAGTTAACTAAAAAAGAAGTAAAGAAAATAAAAAAGAGTGAGGGTGGATCCAACACAGTTTATTCTCCTCAACGCATTTGGAAAGAGAGAATAAGAGACTAGAGAGCTTTGATTTTTGTGTTCCCAAACCTTTATTGCAGCAACGCAACATGGACACCAAGTGGTAGAGTACTACCAAACAAGTGGCAACACGTGATAAAGCTAAGGTTGTCGTTGTTTTTTTATGTTCATATATTATAATAATAATGATAATAATAATAATAATACCATATTATTAATTTCGTGTTCTTTTAAGGGACATAGTCATTTACTTAATTTTTTCAGTTTTTTTTTTTTTTTGTCTAAGGTGGAAATATAGGTTTTTCTTCTTCCATTTTTTAAAATCGGGTAACTTCAAATTTTCTGAATTTTGTTTTCATTTTGTTTCCGTTTTGAAGGAAAGAATCACTTTTCTCTGGTCTTGAACCTAATTTTGTAGAGAAAGATATTATTGTTGACGTGGTAGTACGTTCAGCTGGGAAGGTACGTCATGTTACAACTCAACTAATAAATAAATTAAAATTAAAATTTAATATGTGAGTAAATAATAAAAAAAATTATAACTCGGAACAGGTAGTATATTACAACGGATGGAGTAATAATATGCATAAACTTTCACGTATTATAAAACTTTACAAGAAGTATTACAATAATGGAGCTTGCTCACTTAACTGTTCTATATTTGTAAGCAAAGATACAAGAAAAGGATTATGTTAAAAGATAATGAACTATCAAAATCTACATATACCATTTCCACGGAGCTATTACAATAATAATAATAATAATAATAATAATATATCTCACAAAAGATTAACGACCTAGAAAGAAATAAAAAAAAATCATCATTACACGTATTCTTTACTACTGTAGTTTTATATAACTTCTCACTCCATTGAAAAAACTTAGACACATATTACACATTCTTTACTATTATAAATTTTGGGTTTTCGGAGATTTTAGAAACATCCTTAAATTCAATATTAATTGCTTAACTTCAAAATTTATTCTAAAAGGTTCTTATGCTAGTTCAACTTGAATTTTTCATGACAACTTTATAATATCATTACACTATTGTGATATTCTTCTGAATTTTCTGAGGTTTTTTTACATGTGAAAAGACCGTTTTGTTTCTAGATTAGATTTAGTGAACTATAGTAAAATCTAAATTAGTAATTCCTTCAAATCTAATTTATATAAAATATTTATGATTAAAAAAGTAATTATGAAATTAATATAATTAGGTCATAACTTTAACATCATATTTTTCTTCTAATCTAACCTGGTAAAATTATATTTAAATATACTTCTAGTCTTTATATTTTACCAAAAGTTCAATTTTACTCTTACTTAACATTTAGTTGTACATATATATAATCACTAATCTTAACATACTTGTCAAGATAACAAGTGATAAAACTTGTTAAACTTTATTATTAATATATTATGTGAATATGTAATTAACATTGATATTGTTGGCGGACACCTGATATTTTAGCTAGCAATTTGATAAAAAAAATTAGTAATATATCAAAATTATTTATTTTTAAAACTTAAAGGACTAAATTTTTATAAATATAAACATGCATGTTTATAAAACTATAAGAAGAGGGGACTTAAACCTAAACTTTACTACCACAACTCCTTCATGGTCCAAAGACACCAAACTGCAACCAATCTTCAAATTTTCATTGTCTCAATTTTGTGTCTTAAGAAAAGGGATATTGCATGAATTTTTTCATAAATACTTACAAAATAAAAATGGTATAAGGTGTGGCCACAATCTAGTCAACCTTTTTATAGAATATTTGAAATTCTCAATGCTAGACAAGAAATGAAAGCATGTCTCCTTTGTCTGTCCTCCTTTGTGTAAGTGTTCTCTACCACTATCCTAACATGTTGTGATGTGGGTGAACTACTTACTAGCTTAAAGCTATAGCTAGATAGTGGATTTGAACTGAACTTGTGAGAAATTTGGAAAGTACTCATATTCTCTTATTTTCCAATATCCATAACCTTTTTCCATAATCCATTCTTTGAGGTTCTAATTAAGTTCTTATAATTTCTTCTAATAATGTAAGGATCCAACTAGCTTATCTTTCAAGTTCCCCACTCTGTGTAGTTTGGAGGCTTGTTAGTACTAGCTCTATTCATTACCTTTCTATCCATAGCCGAAAGATAAAATTAAAACAAAAGATATCTCCATCAAAACAATGAATATAATAACAAAAGTCTCTATACTACAATTTGAAAGTACTGAATTTCATAGCTTTGCATCTATTAATATAAATTTCCAAACTTTACATGGGATTACTATTTTTATCATATTTAAATGTCTTTAATTTCTATAAAACTATTTTGTTTTGATTTGGTTCTTATAATTTTTTTATTCTTATAAAATTTAAAATTAGTTCTAGTTTCTACAAGAATAGTGAATTTTATTCACTATAAAAAAAAATTTAAACAACCAACAATAAATTAAATAAATAAATAGATCATTTTAGGGGTAACCCAACCCTTATACACCTTAACCATAGTTTTATAAATCTTTCTAAACACGTCTAAAATCACACAAGGTTTGACTCCCTAGCATTTCTCCCAAGAAAGACAGAAAAGGAGATTTAAATGAAATACATTATACATAAAATGAGGTATACTTCTCACACTCATGAGAAGATACACAACAACCCCTTTTTCACATAACACCTAAACATCCTTCATATGTCTATTATCCAAACTCCCCTACTTGCCTGGAAATGTATAACTTGTATGCTTCCACTATCTTCCAATAGTATACCTGCAAAACAAAGACACACCTACCTTCTATCTATACCCTCAATCTATAACAGGTCCAAGTTAACTACTACAAAGATTCCAAGCACTTGACTGGAGCAAAGTATCGATCCGAATAAGAGAAAGTAGTTCTCGCAATTCTATGTTTAAACCATTCTCAACCTTTTAGCTGTGCTAGACAAAAAACTTCTTCCTCATCTACTATCCCACCTCTGAAAACTATTTTATTTCTATGTTTCCAAATCTCTATCATAACAGCTATCCACACCCATTTCCAAGCTCTGTTCACACTATTCCTATGATCTGTTAAATGGAAGCTTTGAAAGTAGATGGGGATAGACTCGTGTTTATCTATAACCCTTCCTATCCAACTCTCACACAAGTCCCAAACTTTCTGAGCAACCTTATATGTACATAAAAGGTGTTAAGCGTTTTCTAAATGTTCACGACACATAGTACAAAAAATGCACCCGAGAATTCACTATAAAAAAAATTAATCCCTCTAAAATATAAAATATATATTTTCATCCTTCACAGTTATTTGAAAATAGATAAATAGTATTTATTTTAAGGATTTCAAAAATAATTTGGGTATTATATACTTGACATTATGCTATAGACACTAACATATGTTACTTGGGACAACTACTTAACTTTTTGCTTAGCAAATAGAAATTAACGGATCTCAGATAAAATTAAGGTCAAAGCAAAAATTTAAATATTTATATTGAAATATTAATATTTTTTTTATAAAAGCTAAAATTTGAAATTAAGATAAAAAAATACACAATCCTCTTGGTAGTCTTATTTTTTTTTTACTTAAATGTAATTTTTTCACAAAGACTTATTCTATTTTAAAAAATTAACCAGTATCCTTAAGACAATTAAAAAGTCTTACTTTCGAAAAATTAATAGTAAATTTTGAAATGGGGGGCTTTTATTATTAAAATCTAATAAAAATTATAAAGTAAGAAGAGAGTCGTGAAGTAATAAATTAAAAATTCAAACAAATTTAACAAACAATAAAAAATTATGTTACAAAAAGTCTTTTATGAATAAAGAAAATAGTGTTTTGTAATATAAAGTAAAAAGTTTTGGACAAGGAATTGAGAGCCGGAGAATGTGGTATTGGCCATATAGGTGTAATAATCTAAACACATAAAATGTGTGTCATTATCTTTGTCCCTTGTTGACTTGCATTGACCACTTATTCTATCCAAAATCCCCACGCGTAAGCTTTTTATTGGTTCGTACCGCTATTGCTTGTTCAACTTTGAGAAGCCTTCATCCCTATAACCTCTTCCAACAACCATTCCTAGCTGAGAAATCAAAATAAGTTACTAAAATGAAAATACACCATAAATAAAGACTTATTTTTTTAGTATAGTGAAATTTTGTATCATCCAAAATTATATACGAGTGTTACTTAGTGTAATTTTAGAGTCTTTTTTATTTAAAGAGTTGTTTTTATTTTAATTTTAATGAGCTTTTTTATATTTTTTTGCATCTTCAAATTTGAAATATATATACATTATATTGTTATAGCTTTTGTAGGTTGAGGTATCTCTAGTTCTAAAAAGGTTATTTGGTTAATTGCAAGTTCATTAATGGTATGTGTTTTAAACATATTTTGATAGATATTTTAACTGACAAGTGATAAAAGTAAGACAAGTCTTCCATCATTCAAAGACTATTTTAGCTGACAGGTGATAAATGTAGGAGAAGGCTTCCATCATTCAAAGACTGAGGAACATGACTTCAACCTTTTTATCTTTTCCCTAACATATTAGAATGATCTCTTAGTGTGTATAAAGATTGCAAAATTATTGAAATTTTGTTATTTTGTGTGAAATTAAGAAAAACCATGCTATAGCAAATGACATGTGTTCTTAAATCACTATGTATCTGATTGAATGTGATATTATCCAAAAGAACTAACTTTAGAATTATGAAAAATAATTATAATTACCACTAACTTTCAGAATGAAATTAGAAAACATAAATTTCAATAAAAAAAACAATTTTATTAATACTCAGATAAAAACTAAAATAACACATTGCTAGAATGTACCGATATGTTTAGATAATGATTTCTCACAATAAAAAAATACTTTAAATCACTTTAATATTTTTTATGAAAATATAAAAAAAATATTTAGATTTAATTTACTTGAGATTTTACAAATGAGATGATTTTTATGTTTTTTTTTTTTTTTTTTTTTAAAATTTAAATTTTT
>Ga0209700_100916_pt1 | contig 59283 bp, 24 predicted proteins | sample SiratroredBW_FD_187528 | JGI IMG/M metagenome (GOLD analysis project Ga0209700, IMG submission 187528) | Root nodule microbial communities of legume samples collected from California, USA - Siratro red BW (SPAdes) (version 2) | ecosystem: Host-associated > Plants > Roots > Nodule | place: USA...
AGTGATTTACTCTTTTTTTTTTTTTTTCTCCATTTTATTCTAGCGGTGAGCTCAATTTAGTCATTCTCAAATATTGAAGATGACAATTTAGAAGAAAACAAACAAGAATTACCGAGGGTGTTCAGTTGTTAGAGAAAGGGAAATGATGAAGGTATATGTCTCTTTTTAGAGTGTACGGGGGAAAGAACGAAAGAGGCGAAAAAAGCATTATAAAAAAGAAAGAGAGTGATAAAAGTGATGAGAAAAAAGAAGAGAAAAATAAGATATAGGATACCAAGTAAGTTGATCTCCTTTTTGGATTAAAATAATTTTTCCAATAAGTATGTAAATGTTCAATTCTTATTCCAGAATTATTGACTTTTAGTTTCCATTTTCAAAGTTGTGTTAGTTAAATCTCATTACTGAAAACAATTAAAGTAAATTCGACTCATTTATCCACATTAACTTTTTCCTCTCTTTTGTCTATTTTTTTATTATTATAAATTTTTCACTTGATCTAAATTCACACATCTTTATTAAAAAGCTTATTCAAAACAATGATTTTTTTTATCAACGAAACAAAAATATAATATATATATATATATATATATATATTAGTAGAATTAGACACTACAGAAAAAGACTTAAATTGGACTAAAAAATCATTCTACAACAACTTTCAATCACAAACCAAACTCTAAATACCATGTTAAATTTCAACTTGAAACCAATTAGCATTAAGTTAAATTATCCAACAAATATACAGTCTCAATTCAAGACTTGAGATAATGTGGAACTTCCTAACACTTCCCATTCCAAAAGATGTTTGTCAAACCAGATAATAATCAAGATGAATTATAAATTTTAATAAAACAAAGGGTAAGGGACATATAAAAACAATAAACTTTCTTTACTGACCCTAATATGGAGTCTGAATATACAAGACACAAAAAATATATAAATATATTAATAAAATAATAATAATAATATATAAATTAAGTTACCTTATCTAATATATATATATATATATATATATATATATATATATATATATATATATATAATGTTATCTAAAACATATAGGCATTTCGTGTATACTTTTAGACTTTGCTATACATCTTAATTCAGTTTCCACATTTCGCCTGAGCTAGGTTTTCCTGAAGGGCAACCTAGGATCAAGTTTATGTCAGAATTCACCTCACTTTAGTTGGCTATATTAATTACAACATAATAGCGTGAGGAGCTTTTTGGCGCTTCAACATAAGGAATTAACTTAATTCAGCTAACTTTTTCAAGCTGGTTTACTTGGTATACCTTTCAATCAATATGCTTCGAACATTTGTTACCGATGAAATTACATATATTGGATATATAACCCCTAGGCATCACTAGATCAACACATATATGTGTTTTCACCAGAACTTTTGATGATAAGAGAATTATCAAAGGCAAAGAAACAGCAAAAAAATCCACTAGAACCACTTCTTCGGTTGTTCATGAGAGCCATGGTCAACCGTACATGAACGATTAGCCGCAAAGAAAATACCACGAAGAAACAAATTTTAAAGGGTTGAAAGGAGGTAGAAAAAAACAAAGGTTTCTATGAATAAACAAATAAGAAAACTTTATGAGAAAGAAAAGTAAATAGGAAAAAGTAAGACTTTAATTTCAGAATTCACTTTGCTTTCTCTTTTACGTGATTGCAACATGGAAAAAAAAATTGGCATGGAATCGTTGGGGAAATTTGATTGAATGAGTTGGTGCCAGTTTGCCCCAAGTTAACAAGCTTGATTAACTTTTTGGAATTATTCATACATATATATATATATATATATATATATATATATATATATATATTAAATTCAGTTTAAATTTTCTTTTTATGTAATTCAATTTGATTGTATCAAATTTTTTTGAAACAATCCTAATTGAGAGGGTATCCAAAGGGGTGGGACTTTTGATGTATGTTAAGGAATAGGAACAAGATGAAGAAGTTGTCGTCTATGGCACGCCGGGGACCGACTCACATATCACTTCCCACTAATGGGATTTTTCTCAAAGAAAAGAAACCAAATCATTGATTGTGACCCAAAAAGCCATATCCTCTTTTGTCTCTCCAATCCCAATATTTTCTCCCATATGATCATGTCATTTTGTGAATCTTTGCAAAGAAAATATTGTGACCATGAATGGCCTTTTCAAATGATAAAAAGATCATTCCCTTGGCGTGTAAGACTTACTCCCTTGTTGGATAGGGTTTGCACTCTTTTTGGCTTTCACATTATAAGTTTGTCACACTCAATCATGGTATAATATCTTTGATTTTGGACATGATAAACATCGTTCATGTATACTTCCTTTTTTTTCGTATTTTATCTTCCTTCAATTATTGAATACATTCTAGTTGACTTCCTTTTCTTGTGTTTGAAACCTTTGTCGCCTAGAAAATAGATTGATGTAAATAAAGTTTAAAATTAATCTGGGCAAATGTGCCTTTTATTCCGAAAAAATATTACATGGTGAGATCGTTGTGGGAATAGGTTGGTAACACTAACTTATAAATTAACTAAATTTTTAAGTTAAAAGTTTGGAACTGTAAAAGTTTTATCTTAAAAGTGATTTAATTTTATTTATAGTAATTATTATATATCTTAAAATTATGAAAATAATTTTATTTTTTATATTATAAAGGGTGACCATATTTATTTGTTTATATCTTACAAAAATATAATTTAACTAAATGAAGTTATATCGTTTAAAATTCACCAATATTAAAAATTATGTTTTACATTAGGTCTTTTCAACATTTCATGTTGGTTTTGAGATTTTACAACAAAATTACTGATATACAAATTATTTTTGTTTTCTTTTTAAACTTATATATGACTTCAAATTTTAAAAAGATCATACGAATAAAAAATTTTATCTTGACAGTTAATTGATTTATATTAATACATTATTCATATAAATATCAATTATAATTATTCTTTTTCATCAAATTTGTATTATACGGTCGACCATGCACAAGTATATTTACATCATTTTATGGATTTTGAAGGTTTGAGATGATTGATCGAGGAGACCATCCCGATCAGTATCCTGTTAATCACGAATGTCACTGTTTCACATGGACGAACAGGGAAAACTAATCGCATGACGCGTGGTGGTTCCACTTGCAAGATATACGGAAGGTAAATACAATAAATAATAACATAATCATAGTAAATCATAACAGATTGGGCCTAAACCCATTGGACCTGAACACTTCAGTCCCACTATAACACTTATAAATATGAACTCAATCATCAGAAACAAAGTACTTCTAAACTCTGACTTAAATCACCTGCACACTCTAACCCTAAACTGACTTGAGTGTTTGGATTTTGGAGTGATCGGAGCAGCAGGAAAGACGGAACGATGGAGCGACTGAGGACAGATAGAAAGACTTTGTTGTTGTTGGAGCTAACCGGTCTCTTACAAGAACAAAACTTAAGTTTTATAAATAATGTAGAATTAGAATTTAATGATCTTAGATAATTTCAAAAGCATCATGGTGTTTATATGTACACATATTTATTGAGATTGGACTTAGGCTAAGATGAGATATAACTATTTTTCTTTTATATATATATATATATATATATATATATATATTGTATCAAGAGAGGAAATATGTTTAATATTACATGAAGAATATATCTTCAAGTTTGAATGTTGATAGATGAAAAGCAGCAGAATTTTGCAAGACCTCACAAAGGATCTAAAAATATTTGTAACGATTTTTTTCTTCTTAGCATCTATGTATAGAAGATTTCTTTAAAGAAGAAAGGTTAATAAAAATCGTGCCAAAACAATATCAAAGTTCTTGTAATCTTTAGAAATCCTCAAAGCTTTACTTTGTGAGCAGGGACATTATTATAATCATTAGAAACATAAAAGAGTATTTCAATATTGTATTTATCTTAGAATGCTACACTTTTTTAATTAACAAATATGCAACAATTTAGATTATTCTGTAAATAAATTGTTAGTAAAGAGTGGATGAGTCCAATGAATACTGAGGTTTTAACTAGAAGTGAATACGTTTTCAAAGAATACTCAGTATTTAGTCAGAAGTGGCTGCAGTCCAAATAATATTCTGTATTTATCTAAGGTTGTCTAAAATCTAAAAAATACTCATATTTTATCTTGTAACATTAATATGCTAATGAAATTTGATCGTGTTGATCAAGAACTAGATGTAATCTTGATTTTTAGACGAATCAATATAAAAATACCTAGTAAAAATATCTCTATGCTTATCTCTTTAAATTGTATATTATTAATCTGAAACGAACTAAAAAAATAAGAATTTCTTTAAAATGTACTTTGTAAATTAATTTTTATATTCCGTGTGTATCAAATGTTATTCTTACGAAAACTTTTTGACAATTTTTTGTTAAGTTAAAACTTTGTCGAGTCTCTTTTATAAGACATTTATTTGTGAAATTTTTTGGAAGTTTTAAAGATACAATTGAACCTTCATTTCTTTTGTGTTTAACATTTTTTCACATCATGTTCTGTATTGGAGCAGCCTCTCGTCAATCTTGTTTGATAATTCAATAATTCCATTTGTTGAATCAAGCGGGTGTTTTGATAAGAACGATATCATTTGCCCCTAATTCAAGTTTTCCTTTTTCTTTACTAACCTAGACTTTTGACATCAACTATGACTATAGACAACTAAAACATAAAAATAAGTGACAATTGTTTTAGAAAAAACGTATTAAATTATCACAAGTAGTAAATGGATGAGAATCCAAGTATTTTATCTATAGAGATTTACTATATAATTATTTAATTGAAGATAAATAAATTATAATATTTTAGAATAGAAGAGTAAATGATAATAAAAAGAAATTAAAATAAGAATAACGATAAAGATAGAGATGAAATACGTGACATATTGAATATTTGATTTCACTAATATTTCCCATGCAATTCACTCCTCTCCAGAACAACAATTTTGATTAGGCATTTAATTCAACCATTTGAAAATTTTAAACCATTTTCGTCTATGAGAAATACCTAGATTAATTAAGAAAGACCTATATCTTTTGGTAAAATTTGTTAACCAATCAACATTAAGGTTGGAGACTTAAAAATTGATCGGTAATTCTTACATCCGTCCCTAATGATAATTTATACTAGAGGTTTTATACACATCTTAATTTATAAAGGACTTTCCAATAACAATAAAAATAAAATTATAATTATAAAATTATGATTTCGTTGACTAAGTCAAACAAGTATTAAAAAAAAAAGTAAAAGGTAATAACTGAATAATGAACCTTCTTGAAAGTAAAAGATAAATTATATAAGTCCGTCTAACAATTATATCAGCCTTAGTTTAACACTTATCCCAATAAATGTGTTTCGAACTCAAAGATAGTACTCCTATATACAAAGTTGTATTTTAAATGTTATCTTATGATAAATTTATAATATTTGAAAATGATTTTTTTTTCTCACAACTTATTCTCAGATTATCTCCTTTAAGTTAAATAATAGTAACAGTAACAAATGAGTTCGTGATAAAGAAAATAAAAAAAAAGTATCATTTAATGAAGAATCACTTAAATATAATTAAGAAAAAACTATTCTTACAATCAAAAATAGAATTAATGACATGGAAAACATACATGAAATTCCATTATATTAAAAAAAGTTATTTTATTTTTGAATTTGAAATTTCCTTCTCCTTTTAGTTTAAATGTTTTTGTATAAAATTCTGGAAAGTTATATGTATGGAATGATTGATAATACCAAACAAAGCTTTTAAATGATACAAGAATTTAAAAAACAGTTGAAACTATTTCCAATACACTAATTCTTCTAAACTTCTAAACGTGTCCACATTTAAAACTTACTACGATGAGGAATAACAATGCAGTCGTGCAATTAGAATCATTGAAAAAAAGTGGGCCAATTTAATTAAAATAAATAGTGATGTATGAAATAAAAACTCATTCCAAACTAACTGAAAATCAGTGTAAAATTGACTATCAATTGAGGATTAGTTTAACTTTTGTAGCACTAGAAATACTATATTATATAACTTCTTATCTACGTCATCATTATTGGTAATGTAAAATACCTACAGCCTCATGGTAACCTTCTCTTGTTACAAAAAGCCAAAGATCTTCGTTCTTGACTAGAAAAGGCAACAGTTTTTTTTTTCCTCTTGGTATTATCCTTTTGTCAGCAATTGTTGACTGTGAAGAGATAGTGAACTTCAAATTATTAAAGTTGGGTACAATCATTATTTAGTTTCTCAAATATAATTCTAGGCTTTTAGCTAAAACAAAATAAAGTTGTCATTTTAAAAAGTGGATGAAAGAACTCAATTTATACATACAAAATTGGTCATTGCTAGATATTCAATCTCATTGATCATTTCAAAGATCTTGTATAATAACTAGAGATTTAATAAACCCTAATAAAATCGAATTACGGATTGCAAAAAAAGGTATTATTTGAACACAAAATTGGTTATCACATTAAAGTTATTTAACTTTAATTGTGTATAGATTAACTTTTTTTAGTTACGAGTAATCATCCTTTCTTTCCTATTGTAAGGACTCATATATATGTAATTAGAAAAATGATTATTCCATACCTTATGTCAATATTTAAAGAAAGATCATAAGAGAAAAGGCAATGAATAGTTGATGATGTAATATGGTAATATAATAAGAAAAAAAAATGTTGATAGTTTATGTCTCCAAATACTATAATATAATGGCGATATTAAGTCACAAAAATACCTTGTGTGACTACAGTAATTAAAAGGAACAGATTCCAAACATTTATCTTTAAACATTTACAATTTTAAAATACATTTATCTTTAAAAGTCAAGCACCTCCAGTAAATATAACAGAAGATAATTTAAAAAATATTAAAAAAAAATAGAGCAACTTAACTATTACTATTAACGATAAAAGTAACGTATGTTCTTTAGTTAAATTTGAATTTTTGTTTTAAAAATATGTAATATATTTAATAAAATGTAATTTTTAAAAATGAATCACACTAAATTTAATTAGGGAACAAAATCCATCTATACTTGGTATTAGTTTAAAAGTAGTTAATTCTTCTTTGGTTTTAGTTTAGATAGACTATTTATAATAGTGTACCAAAAATTTTGTCAAATAGTCCACTTAGGAATCCCAAGTGAAAGTAAGATATGAACTAAAGCCTAAATGATATCTAGAATAGGAGGAATAAGGGACACTTGAAATCCCAAACAAGATTCTGTCTTATAACAAAAGTTAAGGGACTACATGATTGCAATAGTGTCCAGAATTTGTACATGCAATTTGGTGGGAATTTTCTTTCCTACAGTTGAAGAAGAAGGGTCCTGATATAGCTAAATTAAGAGTAAAATGAATAAAAATAGTCTTGTTGCTTTATTGGCTTTACAAAAATTGCGAAATTAAAGTTGGTTAATTGCGAAGGCAATATGACGATCTTTTATGTATATGATATACTATTTTTATATTGAGAATTTGGGATAAGGGATCGGAAAAAATTTTAAACCATCTAAAACACGTTGTAATTCTAATTTTAGGTTGTTTTATTAACTTTTCCTATATTAATTTTAATAAATTTATGTATATTTTTTAATGGTTTTATGTAGTTTGAAATATGTATTATTTTTTATTAATCTCACTGGTTTTATTATATTTATGTTATTTAGTTTATCTTCAATTACATATTTGTTTTATTTATTTATTTTATTTTATTTATTTCCAGTTATACACGATTTTAATTTTTGTTTATGTTATTTAATTTATCTCATGTTAGATACTTATTTTATTTATATTATTTAATTTATTTTTATATTTGTTTCTTTTTATTTATATTATTAAATTTATCTTTAGTTATATTAATTTTTTTTAATTTATATTTTCATTATTTTATTTACTTATAATATACTGAATCATATCCAATTATTTATTTAAATTTTTTTTTTGTCTCCAGGTACGTATTCATTTTATTTTTTATGTCATTTAATTTAATTTATTTTTTATTTGTTTTTTTATTAAACTTATCCTGAATTATGGTCCTTTTTATGAATTTATATTTTTATTATTTTATTTATTTCTAATATATTTAATTATTTATTTAAAGTTCCTCCTTTTGATTCTTATTTTATTTTACTTTGTATTATTTTAAACATAATTTTTTTTATAATTAGAAAAGCACATATAAAGTAATAGTAAAAGTAAAGTTTTTAATAAATTTGAATAAAATAAAGTTATCTATATACTTTATTATTATTTTTATACTTGTAGGATCTCTTTGAATGATATGTATAAATTATTAGTTAAGACAATATGACATTTGTGATTTTGAAAATAGACCAAACTTATAAATGAGTCTCTTTGTTTAGGAAGTCACACTTTGGCACACTGCGAGATGAAAGGCAAGGACTACGGTGGAGTCTAAGGAAGTATTTACCAAGTAGATAAATATCTGGATAGTTTACAATATTATCCTAAACTAATATATTCATACACTAAACTTAGAACTATCAGATACCTACTCAGCATCGTCAAGGTTAGGTAATGAATATATATCTCTTTTATCGATGGATAAATGATTAATATTCTCCAGAAAAATAAGTATGAATGTACTAATATTTTTAATGATAAATGCTTAACTATTTAATCATTTCACAAGTACCTTTTGATGTTTATAGTGGATCATCAAAAGTAGAACATCGATTCATATATTGATAAAGTAAGACTAAGTCTTATGGTTGTAGGTCCAGTCATAAACATTTTTTATATTGTATGTTAAGTTTATTAAGATTGATATTTAAGACTTATGTAGACCTTACTCATTTTCTTGTTTTTATTTCATATATACCTATTGTACGAGCAGAAGCAGAACCTACTCAATAAGAGTTATTCAAAAAAATTTCAAAAAATCTTATATAGAATGTTGACTCATGAAGAACTTAGTTTGGATATTTCTAAAATATATAAAATATATGAATAATTCTCTATTCTGATGTATAACTCTTATTATTATGTAAAACTTATATATTTTTGTAATATATCATTAATAATTATAAAAATGTAAAATGTTGACATATATCTATAAAGTTATGTTATGATTAATGTTTTCTCTAAAAAAAATTTATTAAAAAAATATATATACTCTTAATTTCTAATTAAATAAAAAATATTTATATAATAGTCAAGGTCTTACATCTAAGGTTTAAAAAATACTCATATTTTATCCTGTAGCATTAGTATCATAATGAAACTTAATAAGTTGATCAAAGAGAGTTGGATGATATTCTTGATTTTCAGATTAACTAATATAAAAACACTTGATAAAAATCTCTTTCTACACTTATCTCTTTAAATTGCATTTTATTAATCTAAAGCTAATTAAAGAAGGAGAGTTTCTTTAAAACATACTTTGTAAATTATGTTTTATATTACATATGTCAACTTGAACTTGTGTTTGACGATTTTCATTTATGAGAACTTCTTGATGATGCTCCTAATATGTTAAAATTTTATCTAATCACTCTCATCAAACATTGATTTGAAAAAAAATTAGAAAGTTTTAAAAAGACAATTGAATGTGTATTTCTCCTTTTTTTCACTTATTTTGTTTTATTTATTTATTTATTGTTGCAACCTTTCAACAATCTTAATAATTTAATTTATTGAATCAAGAGCTTGTTTTGGACAATAACTAAATCATTTGTCCTGAACTCAAAGGTTTCCTTTTTCTTTACAAATGTAAACTTTTGACATCAACTATGAATATAGACAATGCCCTTTCGTAGTTTCCTTTGGTTTTATTAATATTTCTTCCAACTGAAATATCAAGGATAACTTACCTTATTTCAAGAAACGTACACAATTGTTACAAGTAATAAATAAACAGGAATCCAACTATTGTATCTATAGAGATTTATTATATAATTATTTAATTAGAGATAAATAAATTATAGTGTTTTAGAATAAAAGAGAAAATAATAATAAAAAATAATTAATGTAAGAATAGTGTTAAAGATGGAGATGAAAATATATAAAAGAGATGTTGAATGTTGATTTCAATAATATTTCCCTACAGTTCACTTATTCCCTAATCCAACAATTTTAATTACACATTTAATTCATAAATGTGTAAAAAATAAATTACATAAATTAGATGACTACATTAACTTCTAACAATAAAATATTTATCATTTATGACTTAAAACTTACCTCAACACTAAAATACTACAAGTATAGTGTGGTACTTAGGTTCCAAGGATACAAAGTTTTATTTCAAATATTATTTACTCCTAAATTTATAATATTTAAAATTGTGTTTTTCTGCACAACTCACTCCCAGAAATTCCTTAATTTAAACAATAATAACAATAATTGATAACATATAAGTTCATGAATGAAGAAAATGAGCAAGAGAATGTCATCTCAAGAAGAATTATTGTAAACATGATTAGATAAAATATTCTTGCAACCAAAAATAATTTACTTTTTGTTTAATATTCTTAATCTCTAATTAGAATTAGTAGTGCAAATAGTGAAAACATAAATAGACTTTTCTTAAAATCTAAAGTCATGTAAAAAAAAAAACAGTTACAAAAGAATATAAATAATACAAATCGAGTAGCGTTAAAAGCCCATATAAAACATATGTGAAATTCCAGTTTACTAAAAATATTATTTTACTTTTGAATTTGAAATTTCCTTTTCTTTTCTTTTAGTTTAAATTTTTCTCTATAAACTCCTATGAATACTAATAATATCAAACAAAATTTTTAAATGATACAAGAATTTAAAAAAACAGTTGAAACTATTTGCAATACAATAACTGTTTTTTTTTTCTTTTTATCTAAACACGTCCATATCAATGCAGTGGTGCAATTAGAATCATTGAAAATTGGATCAATTTAATTAAAATAAATAGTGATGTATAAAACCCACAACTCATTCCAAACTGAACTGAAAATCAGTGTAAAATTGACGATTAACTGAGGATTAGTTTAACTTTTATTACACTAGAAATACTATATTATATAACTTCTTATCAATGACTCTACGTCATCATTATTGGGAATGTAAAATACCTAAAGCCTCATGGTAATCTTTTGTTACAAAAAGCCAAAGATCTTCATTCTTGACCAGAAAAAGTTAACAGATTTTTTTCCCCTTGGTATTATCCTTTTGTCAGCAACTGTTGACTATGAAGAGATAGTGAACTTCAAATTATTAAAGTTGGGTACAATCATTATTTAGTGTCTCATATAATTCTAAGTTTTTAGCTAAAACAAAATAAAGTTTGTCATTTTAAAAAGTGTATTTCTGGATATTCAATTTCATTGATCATTTCAAAGATCTTGTATAATAACTAGTAATAAAATTGAATTAGTTATTGCAATCAAAAGGTATTATTTGAACACAAAATTGGTTATCCCATTAAAGCTATTTAACTTTAAATGTGTATAGATTAATTTCTTTTAGTATTTTTTTTTTCCTACTGTAAGGGCTCATATGTAATTAGAAAAATGATTATTCCAAACCTTATGCCAATATCTTAAAAACGAGCAGAAGAGAAAAGACCTGACAATGTAATATGATAATATGATAAGAAGAAACAAATAAAGAAAAAAAAAATGTTGATAGTTTATATGTCCAAATACTATAATGCTAATGCTAATAACGATTGTAAGTCACATAAAATACTTTGTGACTATAAAAGCAACAGGTTCAAAACATTTATCTTTAAAAATTTACTATTTTAAAATACTTTTACCTTTAAAGTCAAGCACCTCCAGTAAATATAACAGAAGATAATTTAAAAAATATCAAAACAAAGAAATTAAAGCAACCTAAATATTATTAATAACGATCAAAATGTGCACGTGTTCTTTAATTAAATTTGAAATTTTGTTTTAAAAATACGTAATATATTTAATAAAATGTAAATTTTAAAAATGATCTATGTAGTATCATATTCATAATAAGTTTAAAAGTAGTTAATTCTTCATTTCTTTTAGTTTAGATAGACTATTTATAATAGTGTATAAACATTTTGTTAAATAGTCCACTTAGGAATCCAGAGAAAAGTGAAAGTAAGATATGAACTAAACCCTAAATCATATCTAGAATAGGAGGAATAAGAGACACTTGAAATCCCAAACGGGATTCTGTCTTATAACAAAAGTTAAGGGGTACATGATTGCAATAGTGTTCAGAATTATACATGCAAATTGGTAGGAATTTTCTTTGTCATAGTTGACAAGAAAAAGGGTGGTGATATAGGTAAATTAAGAGTAAAATGAAATGAAAATAGTGTTGCTTTATTGGCTTTGCAACAATTAGGAAATTAAAGTTCGTTCATTGGGAAGGCAATATGATATATGTGATACCCCACTTTCATTACTAAGTGACGAAGAAGAATCATTAATTTGCTTTACTTAGCTTAAAGCTCATACTTTTTGTCATATCATTCTCTCCTTCACCATGCTTTAAACAACCATTACTTTGCTCATGCACCATAAAAGAGATCAATTGGTAAATATATTATTCACATTTGCAAAATATAAAAGAGCTATAAGTTGACAGAAACTATGATGGCAGGGATAATTAATCAGAATTAGATTACACATTTGTCAGAAACTATGGAGCTTATTCAAAGCCAATTCATGAACACTTGTTCAGTTTGTCTCACTGCTATTGCTGCCTTGAAATTCAAACTCACATATAATGTTTATTTAGTTATACACATAATTTGGCACAAATAGTAAAGAAATGAGAAAAAAGTTGTATGTGTGTGATTTTTTTCCAAAAATAATTGGGCACGAAATTTTGCATTTGTCAACTTGGATTAAGTAAGGACATTCAAAGCTAGGAGAAAGTAACACTACTGAAAATTCTATTATTATCAATATTCTTTACCTTTATCTTAGTAAATTATGCAGCATTCCCGTTAAAAGAGATAATTTTATTATTATTATTATTATTAAGTTCGATATGGTTTAGTTATTCAGAATGAATAAATTAAAGTCCTTCTTTAAGTAAAATATTAGTCACGTCCTTAAAAGTATCAATATAGTCTTGATTAATTTTTGAATACTTAAGTTAAAGTGTTTTTTTATTGATTTTTTTTTCATTTTTAAGTAATTTTATTACACTTAATTATATTTCAAATGTATTATAAATTTGGATATTTTGAATTAAGTTTTTATTTATTAAGTATTGAAAATTGTATATTTTCTAATTGAATATCATTTATTTAATTTTTCCATTAGCTAGATTATTTTATTTAGTTATCTTTTTTATTACGGATAATATAAGATTTATTAGCTAGATTATTTTATTTTGTTATCATTTTTATTGCAGATAATATAAGATGACAAATGGGTAATTAGAAACTCTTATTATCACCTACATCAAGTGAATATCACAGTCTCTTGATAGTTATAAATATGATATGAAAGTTAAAAAAATATGATATTCTCTTATTCAACATGTTTTAAAAATAATAAAATTATTTGTTATTTTACATTAACAATAATAACTTTTTATATTAATCATAAAATATCACATTTTTTAATACATAGACACAAATAAATAAGATAAATAAATAAGATGACGGAATAAGATAATATTTACGCCACCCAACTAATGAAAAATTTAAACAATAGAGATTCAATTAAAAAATATAGAAGTTATGAATACTCATCACATGTTATCATCTAGATTTAAAATGTCATTAAAGAAATTAGTATAAAGTTAGTATTTTTGTTCCTAAAGGAATTTTTTTGGTAGGTGAGTTTCTATAGTACGTTGTTTTATTATTCTCTAATCCGTCCTTAGTAACTTTATTAACAAATTAACAATGATAATGTTAAATGTCAATGTAGATGATACAATTGAAAATAACTTTGTAAATAACATGTGAAAGAGAAAGTATATTCTATACTGATATTAGATATGTTGTCTTATAAGGCACAATCAGCCTTGCTTGAAACTACTACAAATATCCAACAAACACATAGGTGAATACTTGGAAAAACTAGTTGAACACCAATCAATAACATGAATCTATATTTGTTTCTAATTTCGTCTATGCTAACTCCAAGACTAAACTAAATGCTGAAAATGTGTTTCTTTTTTTCTTAATAGGCATAGAACATCTCTTGATTATTTTGGCTATTATTTGATGTAGTTAAATTATTAAGTCTATTTTAATGGTAAATTGAACTATGATTGTAGTTCTAAGTTCATTTCGATCATAATGTAAACTGTAATGTCATTTTGTTTAAAAATACTTTCACAATCAGTTATTATTTATGCGTTTTTTGTGTGCATTTTCTACTAATGAATAATTTATTGTAATTGATATTTTTAATGTATAATTTAACTTCAATTTATATTATGCAAAGCTTCTATACTCTACTTAAGAAATTCAAAATAAATAAATAATTTAACTAAAATCTGTTTTATGTTATTTGTTAACTAATAAAACAATTACAAACGGCGTTAATGTTGTGACTAGTTATTTGATAAAGAAGTTATTATCATAGACTGATAGAAGAATCAATGTACCAACAACAATAATGTCAATGCTTATATTTTTCAAAGATAAAAATATTAATTATTTCACTTGTTTTTATGTTTCACTTGACTTAATAGCAGTACTACCTTGTCAGCAAAAAAAATTGAAAAATAAATGACTGAAACCATGTGTGCTAACTATGAATTGTCACCTGGTGTAGAACCTTAGCATTATACATCAATCAAAACTCGCCATAATGATTAAAATAAAAAAGTGAAAATGAGTTAAAAGTGTCAACTCTGTTCATCCATGTGTACGGATAGCTGTTTTAAAAAAAGTATGGTTACTGAATAAAGATCAATTTCTTTTGCCAACAATCTTTTTAGCTGGTATAACTAGACATGTAACTAGAATATATTTGCACACCCTTGTAAAGCAGTAAAGAACATATCTTAGCTATATACTAAATGTAAATGGTCATTTTCAGAGCAGACAAATTAATTAGTACAAGCTACTTCAAATAAAATTAAGTGACTACAGCAATGAAAGATTAAGTCACACGGTCCAAAAACTTCCTCAGTGCAAGCCTGTGCAGTTATAGAGAAAGCATGACACCAATTCATGAAAGGAGTCTAAGCTTCTCTAGTTCCCAGGTACACACTATATAACCTACCTTATGACAGCAAAAGCAAAAAAAAAATCACCAACCTTTTTTCTCTTCACCTAACAGATAATATAAACTTTAGGAACACCTTCAGCCACCAGCTACTCACACTTGATGGACCTGTATATGTGACGAACAAAGAGCAGGGAGGCACGGAAACCTACACTACCAAGCATTAGGAAGAAACCATAGCAGATGCAGGCCATGTAACCAAAGAAGAACGAAGTTTGCATAAAACCAGACATATCTGATCGTGCATAGTAGTAATACAAGCAATAGCCGTAGATGAACAAGCCAGTTGACCCACCACAGAGGAAAGACCTATGAAACACAGCAACGTGTCATCAAGTTGAGAGTAAAATGAAGACTCAAGTTTAAACTGCCTCTACCTTGAAAATATTTATGACAGTTAAAATAATGATTACTATGGCCTAAACAACACACTAGGCAAAAAAGGGAAACAATATTGTTGCAAGAAATGCCACAATACTGTACTAAACCTTACTTAATATTTTCCTAATCTTAGACCAAGAAAACACTTTGTTTACGCAAGTTGAGCCAAATTCATGCACTTATTTCTTTCCTGCCAATTTGAACAAAAATGTCTACATATAGGCCGTGCTTTGCATTGCCAGTGTTCAGGCAGCCCAAAGCTTTTACTATAGGCCAAAACTTATGGGCGAATATTGGACATTTACTGTGCAAAAGATATAGATTGATTTGTAAGAAATCCCTAAAACTAAGGTAGCAGGATTAGGAGTTTATTTGGTACAATTGCTCCTGATTATTTCTGGAGAAATTTATTTCCTTTCGTAAGGATTTCGTTTTCCTTTAAATACTGCAAAGGATCCCAATCACAAGTTATGCGAAGCTGAAGAGGAACCAGCAGTAGACAAGATGTATCAGAGACTAATCGGAAAATTAATAAATTTGGCTAACAACACACACACCAGACATTGCTTATTCAGTGAATGTTATTGGCCTATTCATGCATGAATCAAAAGAATCTCATTTTCAAGCTGCTTATATAATTTTACATTACTTGAAGGGCACCCTTGGAAAGGGAATACTATTCAAAAGAAATGGAAGACTAACTCTTGAAGCCTACACTGGTGCAGACTATGCAAGTTATCGTGTTGATAGAAGATCAATAACTGGCTATAGTACTTTACTAGGAGGAAACTTAGTGATATGGAGAACCAAAAAACAAAATGTGGTGGCATGAGCACCGGTAGAATCAAAATGCTGGTCCTTTAAGGGCTATGTGAGTTATTATGGCTAAAAATTATCTTAGATGACTTGAAGGTTAATTTGGAGGAACCCATGAAGCTCTACTGTGATAATAAGTCGGCAATAGACGTGCACATGATCTCATTAAGGACAAAACATGGTAAAATATATTGACACTCATTAAGGAAAAATTAGAAGGTTTAGTACGTCCGTTCAAGCAACAGGTCGCTAATTTGCTGACAAAAAGACTCAAACCACAGACTTCCATAATCTTAGAGCCAAGTCAGGAATGAATGATATTTTTAGAGATCAGTAATGACTAGAGATAAGATCAATTTATAATATATTTACTTTACAATAAATATAGAACGAGAAATACGTAAATTTAAGGGATTGAGATTAGGAGTTTATTTGATAGATTTGCACCTGATTTAGAGTCTTCAGTTTAGGAGATTTATTTTCTTTATTTCAAGAGACTTATTTTCTTTTACTAGGATTTCATTTTTCCTTTAAATACCAATGTACTGTTTCTTTTGAAATCAAGAAAAGTAATTACATAATTATTGCTTACTACCTACACAATTTTTCAGAAAAATATTTTGTAATGCTTTTGTATATGATATTAATGTTCAGGCAACCATAGAAAATATTATTTTTATGAATTAGTAACATTAGTCCTAGAAAAGCTACATATTCTAAGGCACATTCCCTTCCATTATAGCATCAACAAAATCTTACCAATGCCATCTACTAGTTCTAATCAATGTGGGAAAACTAATGTTAGTATGTTACTACAGTCACCTGGACGAAGTGTCTGGTTGTTTGAGTAGACACAATAAGATGAAGGGGAAAATATGAAGTCAAAGTGGACATAAACTCTAGATACGGATGTACTTTCAATATATTCAATCAAACAAGAAACCCTAAATCAATCCCACTACTTCATTATACAATATTTATAGTCATTCTACATAAAATTAACATTTCAAATATCTATGATAAGAATCTCAAAATCCCAAACTAAATTGCAGCCAGATCATTAATTAAACTACTGATTCAGAATGGATGGTTGAAAGGGAGACAAGGGGAAAACAAGGACAGAGAGAAAAAGGATAAGAGAAACCGGTAAACTAACCCAGACACAACTGAGTTCAAATTCAAAGTAGAGGACCTTTGTAAAGGGCCCAAAATATGACCATGTTACAAAATTAAAAGCATAATAACCAACACAAAAAAATTCCAAAGTTTAGACATTAATAAAATCCTAAAGATATGTTCGTAGGCTTATGAATGCCATCACATGTCTTCCACTCCATGTTGGGTAACCATATCACCTATTTTCACTAATTAACTGAATATTATTTTTGAAGAGGGGCAATGAGAGAGAAGAGATGGTATTATGAACCACGAATTGAAAAGAAAAATAAAAAGAAAGATTTTATTGAATAGTATGAAACGAACAATGAATAGGAGAGAAATCTCTACTCCAAGGGTTTCTCCTTAACAAAGGATTTTTCCTTTCTCAAAGTGCCAATGCTCAATTTCCAATAACAACAAATCTCCCCTTCCTATCTTTCTTCCCCTATTTATATCTAACCAACTAACTAACCCATTAATATTCTATCTATCTTAATAAACTTCTCCTTCTCCTTGTATCCTAACAGATGGGGATTTGAGATGGAAGGAAATGACAGTCCCCTCCCAAATACCGTGGTTAGCCCCCAAATTTGAGGTGATGGAGAGAAACCAATCTGGTAGATATACATTGTTAGCGTTACACACGTTAAAATTGTAACATGACAAAGTATTGTGTTATCTTTAAATATTCCTTTTTGTAGAACCAGCATTATCATACTCTCTGCTAAGTGGGATGAAGGCCACTGAAACTTAAATATTAGAATATATTACAAATATCCCATAAAATATTGATTCTATATTAGAGTAATTTAATGTATCTAAGATTATAAATTAGGATTAGTTTCCACAGTTCCTTATTATCTCTTCGAATCAGTATCTTTGTTTCCTTATATTTCATGATTAGTTTCTGTATATTTCATGGTTAGTTTCCTTATTTAATTGGGATTACAATCTAAGGTTAGTATTGATAAGTATCTCATTGCTTTATATTTTGTAACATGAATATAAAGTCTTAATCAATTTTAGAGTATTCAGTCTCAATTATCTCCTTTTGCTCCATCAATACTAAAAGGCTAAAACCCTACAATTTTGAACATGGTATTAGATTGGTACCATCCTCCTCCATGACCTATATCACCACTACTCTTCTGCTGCCACTATCAGTGAAAGTTTTGACAATCACGACCAGGCATGCCATCAATTGATCTACAAGCACCCAATGTCTCAAGTCCAGGAAGTACAATGAAAGCATAGACTCGATTTGGCACATATCATATGTGGTGCTTCTCTCCCTGCATGCATGTCCAGCATCACATGACAGTGTATGGGTTCTCTGACAGTGCCACTGTCAACCATACCAGTCACCTAAGCACTCTTTACCCAGATAAGGCCTCATCTGATCCAACTAATCACCAAAATCTGTCTAACCAGACTTTCCTGTGCATACGCTATCCTATTCCTAACAATTGCTATCTTGTCAGGCCCAGTCCTCTGTCTCTGATCAGCATTACAAGTGGCTGTTTGGCTTTGCCATTGTTTTAGGTTCTGAATGCCTTTTATCCAATATAGCCCTGATCTCAATCCCAAACATGATTTGGCCATGCTGGCCTCCAATCTCAGACACTAGTCTAGTCAATCTCCAATCTCAGATGCTTTAGCCTTGTCTCAATTACTCACTCCAAACTTATCTCTATTCCAAACCATCCAATTTATCATAACATCTTTCTCTTTGTCCTACTGAAAATTGTTTTGGTGACTTGTTTGTTTTCACCAGTTAGTCATATCGTGATGAATTGAATGTGTATCATACTAACTTTCTGTTGAGGATCATATTGATGGTGATTTATCATGATTCATTGATTACTCATAACAATGATGAATTCTCCTTAGTTGTGATGCTGACCAAACCAATTAACCTCAGTTTGAATTTAAATTGTATCCTAAGTTTTCTTACGGTTTCAAGCTTCAAACTGATTAATATGGAGAAGCATTACTTCATGCTATGTAATTTGTCAACCAAGGATTGTGCCAACAAAACCTCTTCCTCCTTGGTCTTGCAGCATTCCAAACAGTTTGCTGACTTTGAATACTTTAGCAGTATTCAGCTCTCTGACATCTCCAGAATCTCTGAGTTGCCTATCCAACCATGTCTGGCATAGTATGTGCTTTCATTTTATTTTAATACATCAAGGGTTAGAGTGTATAGAGCGGCTGTAAAAATTATAAAGAAAATATTTAAATAATATTTCAGTTGTATCTTAGAATATCTTGAATTGTCTCTAAGGATTAGGTTCCATATTTCCTTACTATATATACATTAGGATTATTTTTCATATTTTTTTGTTATTTCTTAGGATTAGTTTCCTACCCTACCTCATCTTTCATGGATAAGTTCCATATTTAATTTAATTATGACAATGATCAATATTAAGTATAAGGGAGGGCTTGTGCTCTTTGTTTTTCACCAAATCATATACCAAAACTATATCAGCTTTAGAATATCCAATCTCCATTTTCTCCTTTTCCTCCCACAATAACTAAAATCCTATGACATCAATACCAAATTGTGTGAAGATGATTCTTTGTATAGATTCAATTAGCATTAACATATGTTTATCAACATTTAAGAAGGGTAAACTTAATCAGACCAAAAAAGTGATAAGTGGATGAAAGAGCAAAGAAAAATGTACAACTTTCCCATAATAATATGTGTAATTTAAAATTTTTATTAATAATTTTTAAATATTTTATTTGAAAATATAAGTGTGAATAGAGTAAAGAATTTATTTGAGATTTTGTGGACACGGTAGTGAGGATAGAAAATTCATTTCTTGTTTACTGTATTAGCACATGCCTAAAACTTTATTTTAAAATTCCCCCTCTTTTCCTAGCCATTTATTGTATCCTTTAAACCAAGACCCATACGAAAAAACTAGCTTAACTACTGATATAATCATAGACAACATTATTTCTAGTGAAAGATATATTACACAAACTCAATTTTAAAACAACTATAGAAGATAGCAATAAGAGAAGTTACACACCTCCACCACCATTCATGATCCTCAGCAGCAAGTTGGAAGTATGTCAGAGCCACAGTGATGAAAGCAGTGACAATCAACAGAATAATAAAAACAATGAAGAGTATGCTGTAGATGGTATAAATTCTGTGGCCCCATACACTTGCAAAAATGTAGTACAGCTCAATGTAGATGGCACTAAATGGGAGAAATCCTGCCATTGCCATCTGAGGAAGGGTACTCCTGTACCAAGGCAAAGGTGGAATTTCTCGGGGATATTTTGTAGTGCGGACAGGTGCTTGGAACTCAGATTTGCTATTTTTACCCGCAATACCACCCAACACAAGCAGTGGTGAAGTTACCAATGTCCATATTAGGACTATCACCAAAATTGTGCCAAATGGCAGGGCAGCAGTTGCACTATAAACAATTGCAACTGTGTTAAGGAAGCAGAACATAAGGAAAAGAGGCCCACAAAAAAGGCATCCTGTGAGCAATAAGTTCCTAACCTGGCAACAAAAAAATAAATGCATAAATCATTTAATTTCATTTCATAAAAATTATACAAATTAATACAGTCAAACCATAAACAAAATCAAAGCAAGGAGTTCATATGTACCCAGTTAGACCCTTCAAGTTGAATGTAGAAGGAAGTAGCAGTGTAGCCCGCAATACCAGAAGTGAGAGCATATATGACCACCAGTGCAGTAAATAAAGCACCTCGGTTATATGGATAAAACACACCAACCAGTGCTAGCATAAAAATGAAGATTGTACTGCACAAGCATAAAACAAAGAATGACTTCCATTGGTGTATATAATATAGAAAATGCAACGCGAACAAAAAAAGAATTCAAAAACTTCAACACAGAAGGGAGAAAGAGCCTTAGAAGATTCTTACAGTGTGAACAACTGAGTACCAGAACCAAGGGATGCTGCAAACAAAGACTTATGCTTTGGAAACCGAAAAACATCACCATGAATGTACTTCCACCCTGTCTCCTCTTGATCATCGGCAGCTTCCTCATCTTGAGCATATCTGGAGAAAATAACAGCAGATAAAAACAAGAAACAAAGATAAAAAACAATGTTATAAGTAAACAAAATGACAATCTGATGATAGATGGGTAAGCAAGTCGTACTTCATAAAGTCATTCTTCAATACACGCATGAGAATGGTTGCTAGAAAACCGGTCAAAAGAAGCACTGTTACACAGGAGTTTATGATCGAGAACCAGTGAATCTCCAAGTGATGAGGCAAAGAAGAAGACTGAGAGTACTTTTCCATTCTCTTCTCGAAAGGAGTATCAGTTTCCTTCCATTTTGCTGTGTACCTAAAATCAACATCAACATCTTTATCCTCAGTCAGGTCCACCACAGAATGAGGATCCATCCGGGCACTGATCTCAACCACTCGATCTTTGTTGTACAGAATATCAAACTGAATGTGCTTGTAAAGAAAATACTTGTACTCGCTAGGATCAGTTTTCCCTTCCTTATCAACCGTCCCAATAAATCCCCAGATTGGCAAGTCATCATAATACATCTGGAAATAATAGTCCTTCTTAACTGCTTCTCGAAACTGAGCAACTTGCTCCTTTGTGAGCTTCCGACTGCATACAAGCTTAGCATCTTTCTCTGTTCGGAAATTAAGTTCATAAGGAGTACTAACAAGGCGATCTCCATTCAACACCTCACCAAGAGCTTCGGTCTTCTCTCTCTCGTTACCTGACAATTTAAATGTATTCATTCTTCCGATTGCACTTATTAAGAACCCATAAAAGTATAGAAAATACATTCAACACAGCTACATCAATTCAACAACTACATATTCCGCCTAACCAAGAACACTAAACACCAATAACAACATGACATGATAAACAGGGAGAAAGTAAACCAGTATGATATCTTTTGCTAAAAATGAAACCCCAAACCTAAACTATAAAATCTCACGTTAAAAAACTCCATCATGAGTCATCACTGGTGTATTAAAAATTGGATAAACAGCTTTGACTAAATCAAATAACAAAGTATCAATTAAGGAAACAATAAATAACAAAAGCTGAAAAACAAAATAAATTCAGATAGTTAGTTACCTGTTACACAGAATGGCAGGTCAAAGTACCGATATGTTTCACTGAAACCAGCCAAATAAATAAAGGAGAAATCAGAACAATAACGCGACAACCTCGTACAACACTAACGTTGGAATCGAACATAAGAAAGCATGAAATTGAAAAGAAGATCAGATTTTGACGACGACCCAGAATCTGAAAGGGTGCAAAGAAAGTGTTGGAGGAGGAAGGGGTTGATGGGGGTGGTTGAGAAATGGGATCGAGCATAAGAAGTAACGAACGAACCTGGGGTTGTGAAAGGGACCGACTTTGTTGGCGTAAAGAGGAACGTGGTCTCCTTCCTTGTAACGGTGATCGGAGCCATCGGATCTGACGAGGATTGTTCCCTGAAAAGAGATCAGAATCGCGAGAACCAAAGCCAACCCATTCCTTCTTCCCATTGCTCTTGGTCTGCACTCACAATCAGATCAGATAGATGGATAGAGAAACAAACAAGGACAACCAGCAAGCAATTTATTCACTAAAATATTCACGCAAATTACCAGATTTATTTTAAGAAAAAAAACAAAATAAAACAATGTTTGTACTTTTTCTTTTTCTTTTCCCACTTTTTTTTACACTTACTTTTCTATCTTTTATATTCGAGGCTATCGTGTAACTCATTATATGGTCCTAGATAACTATTATTTAATCTCAAATGACTATCAAAACGTAATTTCGATCCATATTTTCTTGTGGAAAATTCAATTTATTTAATAATATTAGTTTGAAATTTTAAGTTTTAAAGTTCTAAATATTAACGAGTTTTAAATATGTTTATAGTGTGTGAATTTAATATAATTACTGCTTTACTCTTTCAAAAATACGTAGATATTAGTTTTCCGCAAAAACAACTATTTTTATAATCCTTAGAAAAATCTATTCCAAAGTGATGGTTTTTTTCAACTTAGTCGATTAATATTGTAGCAAATAGAGAACATTTAGATGTGATTAATGAATTAATTTGTAAAATAAAGCATGTATCATTCGATATATCAATTTTTAATTTTATAAATTCTTATTAAACCTTTATTGTTGATGAGACTACATAAGTTTGTTTCTTTTGATTAATAAAATTAGTTACGTGAGAGAATGCTAAAATTATGTTTTCTGTTTGTTAGATTCTGTTTACCCTGTGGACAATAATGAAATTGGTTTGGTAAGTAAGGAAGTGTGAAATTATTCATTAATCACAAGTGATGCTTGGTTTACCAGTAAGGTCATTTCCAATGGTGGTTCTTAGATGTGTGTTGGTCAAGAACTTGTATTTATTTCTTTGCCTTCTCAAGGACAAAAGTGGTGGGAGCCAACATAATTATTTGAAATGAACAAATAAAAATTGAACTATAAAATATGAGGATATGCTCACCTGCAGAGTTGCATTATTGAATGGGGGTAAAAAGGGGCACATTTTGGTGAATTGGTGGTTGGGTGATAAGAAGAGTGTGAAGTCACCTTTTTACGAATAGTTGAAAAGAAAGTCACTTTCCATGCTGAGAATAAAGAGAAATTTTCTATTAATAGAAACCAATGAAGTTTCAATTTCTTTTTTAGTGTTTCTTGTTGGCTAGATTGATTGTGAATAAGAAAAGGTTTGTTGGATTATTTTACTCTTGATCCAAATAATTTTGTTGTTCGCTTGGTAATAATTGGAATCAAATGTGAATCAGAATTAGCCCAAATAGAAATGAACAATTATAAAGGAAGAATGAACAGGTGTTTTAAACTTTATTTATCTATTCACAAAGTTTAAAAAATGTTATGTCAATGCTCTTTTTGTTTTTAATCTTCAAATTCGGTTGGAAAATATCTGGAAAAGAAACTTTAATGATCAAATTAATATTTATATTAGTTAAGAGATAAAAGAGACAACAATCTTAGTTTTACTTTAGCCAGATACTTTTTTATTATATAAGAGTATTATTGAATTGTTTTACTATTCATTAAGACTTATAATTACTACACTTGTAATCAGAGAGTTAATCTTAATTATTTTACTTAAACAAGTCTTGTACTCCATTTGTTGGAAAAGTAAAAAGTGTGGTCTATGTTCTTAACCACATCCAAAACTGACTTCACATTGACAAATTCCTTATTTACAATCATGCAATCCTATAAAATCCTACTATTATGGTGCATCTTAGAATACTTAAAACAAAAGATAAGATATTTATAAAAGCAATGATGCAACAAAAGAAAGATGTACAAAGAGATTTGTACATTGGTTTGAAACAATTTGGTTCTAAATTTACTATCAACTTAATCATTAGACACATCAAATAATCTATTAATACCAAATAATAATCAAATACTCTTAATTTTAATTGATTTACCTATATAAAAAAATGAAAATATATGTAATAGCACTCATGCAACATGCATAAACTAATTAACTCATGTCAAAATACATATATCTCACACAACAAGCATGAAGTCACACAACTTTCATCATTGTAAGGATATATGCTAGTTAATGGTTGGTGTCTATGAATTATAGAATGCAATCACCCTTAATCATATGATCTCTAATGAAACCATATCTTATTTCTAATGTTTGGTTATAGAATGCATGACAAAATTCCTAGTGAGGTTAAATGTGATAAAGGAAATCAAAATCTTCTAACTAATATATAGTCTATTTAAGTTGTAGAAAGAGTCACACATGTTTGTTTCTTAAAATGTCATGAAACTAAAGAACATGGTAGAATGTGACATGTACCGCTAGTACTATTCTTATTTACCTTACAATCACCAAAATTTGAATCTAAATAGTTTACAAGTCTTATAGAATCACCTTTAGTATACCATAAACTTAATGACTTTGTTCTTCTAAGGCATTTCAAAATCTTCTTGACAATTAGTAGATGAGATTTTGTAAGACATTCATGATACTTAGCACAAACACAAACATTTTACATAATATTAGGTTTAATTGTTGTAAGATGTAGTAGAGGATTTATCATATCTATATATTTTTCTTTATCAATAGTAGTTATAGGAGTTGCTAACCCTTTTGAGTTTTTTCATGCCAAATTTCTTGAGTAACTCATTACAATACTTGGATTACCGAACAACAATACATTCCTTTAACTATTTAGTTGAAGTCCAGGAGAGAAGGTCAATTGACCCATCATAAACATCTTAAACTCTCCATGCATCGGACTAATGAATTCTTAGTAAAATTTACATTAGTTGATAAAAAATAATGTCATCTTAAGACATTTGGACTACTAATTTCAAATCACAATTTTATTTTCATTAGAGCAAACCTTTTATAGAAAGACGTTTTAAACATTTTATCTATAAATAAAAAAATTGTTACGACTTAATCGAATTTTAAATGAAAATTTAGATAGAAATTTATAATAGAACCATAGACTGTCTATCTGTTAACTCATAAGGATTTGTATGAACTTCTATTGTTTTAACTTTCATATGCACATAACACACGCTTTGTTAGAATATATATAACTTCTTATAGTGTTTGTTATCATTAAAATCTCCTAAAAAACTTATATACGTAAAACCGTTTAACAAGGCCTTAGACCGTCTAGAAGTGACTAGACTGTCTAATGTCTCAAAATAATTAACATCTAACAAGTCTAACATATGCATGAACATACTCCTAGAAACTAGCTTAACAAAGAAATTAGTAGGATTCTTTCTCCTTGGTGTCGATCTTCTTCACTTTGATCCTCTCCTCAATAAAGAAAATGATATATGATGTCGATATGCTTTATCCCACCATGTTGCACATTATCCTTAACTAAACATATTGCGCTCAAACAATTATAGAGAATGATCGTCTTCTCTTGAGCAAATTCCATATCATTTGACCCTTCAACCATATATCCTTATTTGTCACTTCTACCTTCGCCAATGACATATATTACGCCTCCATAAACAACAATGCCACTATTGTTAGGGAGTAGCTTTCCAAATAGCCAAAGACCCATCAATGGTGAAAGTGTAACCAATAATGGACTGTGTAATGCCCAAGTCTGTTGCAACGTCTAAGTCTGAGTAACCTACTATATTACATTGTGACTCACTTTTGAAGATAAATCTAATATATATATTCCCCTTCATACATCTTAAGATTCTATTAATTGTCTGGCAATGCTTCTTCCCAAGCTTGCTTACATATCTGCTTACTAGACACCTACATGTGCAAGGTCCAATTTAGTACACATCACGACATGCATAAAACTTTTCACTACACTTGCATAGGAAACTGATGAGAACCGAGTTCACATTAGAAATACAATTCATGCATTTCTCCTCCTTGTGAGTCTGTGAAATATTGAGCTCAAAAAGACATGTAGACGTTATAAAAAATGTGCTAATGACTTTACTATGTTTTATCCCAAAACATCTTAGCACCTTTTAGATGTACTTCCTTTGACATGAAAACAATGGACAACTTGGAGAGACCTTGTATAATTGGATACCTAGGAGTTACTTTTGTCTACTCATTTGTTAGGCATAAGTGAAAATAATACTTGTAATTTATTTTTAATAGTAAAACCTATTGTTGTTTAGCTTTGGAGAACTAGATGTAGTCTTATTTAAGTGAACCAATATAGACTTTGTATTATCGTTTTGCTTCTATTACTCGAGTATTAACTGTTGGTTATCTCTTTATAAAAAGAATTACAAACGAGACTGATAAAACCATCAAAAAACCCTACTTGCATCTGATAGGCTCTTGTGAAACGTTATCTAAAATGTATTTTCCTAAAATCAATTTTATTCAATTCCCTTTTAAGACAGTCTTGTATCTTTATGATGAAACATAAAATTTGATATCTCTATTTTTAAAATAATGAATTTAATTCAAAATAGGTTTAAAACTCGTAATTTCTTCAAGCACGAGTGGTAGATCCATGAACAAACAAACATAATATGATGCAAATTTGAAACAAGATTAGTAATAAAATGATATAAAAAAATAAAATATCGACTGGAAGAGAAATTATAAATGCACCACTTGAGTTGAACATAAAATAAGTGAAGTACAGATTCACCACTTGAATTTTTTTTAACTGGGAATAAGAATCAAAGAAAAAGTTCCACACCCTTCGAACAAGGTACAAGGCTCTTCAAAATTCAAATTTGAATTCTATTCCTCTAAATTTGTGAAACAAGGTTACATGGTGCTTTATGTAGGGACTTAGACATCCAAACTAAAGATTTAGAGGCATCTATGTAGTGGATGTCCAATTGCATATTTTTCCTAGCTAAAAGATCCTATAATGTTCTTTGAATACAAGCCTGAGTGATGTATGCTTTCCTTTCCTTGCTACATCCAAGAGCCTATAATTTTCCTTGCTACATCCAAGAGCCTATAATTATCCTTCTAGTGGCACATTTCAAGTCACATTCTTCTTCTTTACAAGCCTCAAACTTTTCATAAATGGTGTGCTACAAAAGGATATGCTTTCTTTGGATGGCATTCCAAATTTTTTTTATTTTGATGTGCCTAAAAATATTTGAATTCTTGCTACTCTATTTGTCCTAGATCACTTCTATTATACTATTATATCCAATTAGACATATTTTAAAACAAATTAACAAACAAGACATAAGACTTAAATTCATGAAATGAGAAAGTGAAAAACCACATATGTTTTTTTATAAACAAAAAGACTGCTAGTCATACCCATTTCAATTCTTTAAAGGTCTTTTTGTTCATTTTCTTCGTCCATATTCATGTAATCGTCAATTCAAAAAGAGAACGAAAAGCTTAGATAAAAAAGAGGTTTCCTAATTAATCAATACAAGAAATGTGGCAAACAAGAAAAAAGGAAGAAAAAAAATAAAAAGAATCATAAGAGAAAATTTACAAGACTTAAAAGATAAAATTAGAAAGTGTGATAATTTTTGTAATTTTTGAAAGTTTCTAAAATATTCTAGTAATTTTATAAGGTTATAAAAAGCAGGAAGATACATGAACTTTCTTAATTACTTTATTATTGAGGGGATTAGGCAAGTCCATGCACCTAAACATCGCATCATGAGGAAGTTAACTTCCTTCACCACATCACAAACTTGCAACCATGTAATGTCTTTTGCATTACATCAATTCGTTTTGCTTTCTTTAAGCATTTCTTTGAATGATTATTGAACTCCTCTTTACCTATAAATAAAATAGTTCCCATGTACATTTCATACTTGAATTTGAACGAAAATTAACAATTTATGACAATTTTATTGTCTATATATAATGTTCTTATATTGAAAAACTTTTTTTTAGTGGTAAATAATTGTTGCACTTATCCTTATGAGATATAGGTAGTGTGTTCTATTCATTTGCTTTCCTTAATTCACTTTACTTTTCCATTTTAGTTTGTTTGACGTTTTCTTTGTGCTTTGGCGGAACACATGTTAATGTGGAAATGACTTTGCTAGAAATCTTTCTTTGAGTTAAAGTCCACGAGAACTCCACATCTACTTTCCTTTGCGTGATGCTTTCTAAAATAGATTAGAGTATAAAACAAAGAAGATAAATAATTTGAAGCGTAAACTTCATGGTTAAAAATAAGATACTTTTTTTCTTATGTTTATCACTATAATAAAATGTGGTAATTTCAATTTTATAATTTAGAATAACTTTTTCAATAAACCGAAATTATGTTTATTAAAACAAAACAATATTAGTCTTTCTTCCATGCTGCACAACACAACAAAGTCAAAAGAACAAGATTGCCACTAATGGAAACATCTCAAAGATGTCATGATTTTTCTAAATTTATTTCTACGATGACATTTTTCAGTACAACTAAAACACCTTCAACAAACAACACCCAGTTTCTGATAAGTTTATTGTAAACAAAATATAGCCTCAGGGTCTATTATCACTATTTGTTCTAGTACTAAAATTTATTGGTGCTACAGAGAGAAACCATATATTACACGACATAAATTACCTAAGACTCTTGACCTCAAGACTAGCGAAAAGATAGAGTGCTTGGTGAATCAATCCTCACAATAATATCTTCTTCTTCTTCATCACTTGAATTATCTCCATGACCATGATGATGTTGTCTTCGTTCTGTGCTTTGTGAAGGTGGATTTGTAACTTGTCTTGTGACCTCATGGACCTTCTTAGCAGTTGCAGCTCCTTCTGATTTGACTTTGACAAGTGGACGGTGCGACCCAATGGTTGGATAGGACAGGCTATGAGTTGCTCTACCATGATGGCTTGACAAACTTCTACTCCTCCTAGGGATGTTCACCTTCAAAATGAGAATTAATTAATGAAAAGAAACTAAAGATTAGCATTGTAAGTGCAACTCAAATAACATTGTAGGATTTTAAGATTTGTAGTGAGATTTGCATATAGTCACTTTGAAAACCCTGCAAGGAAGTTATATTCTTTGTGGAATTGATCCATCAAATTTGTAATGTAGAATTGGAAAAACTCAAGAGTTTTGTTGTATGAAGCTAATATTATTATTCTAATTTGACATACCATGCTCCCATAAATGCTGAGATGCATTGCCCTTGCAGACAAACTGTTGGTTGGTCGCTCAATCTCTCCAGATATCTGCTCATGGTTCTTGTGTTTGTAAAAATGTTCGGGCCAACTCATAAGACCACTATGTTTCCGACGGAAAGATCTATGAGGGTTATCGCCGGCATGCAGTAACAGTGAACTTGACCTTCTAACTAGAGAAGCATCGGCCTCAGATGCTGGAATGTCAAAAAGAATTACCCTTGCTGTAGTTTCAACTAAGTAAGAAGATCCTTGATGAGTAAAACTATCTCCCTTGGAACCTGTTCAATTGAAAGTAAAAGTTTGAACAAAATCATTTTCATCCACAATCAGTAAAATTGGTTGATAAAATCAAGAAAAAGCTTCATGCATGAAAAGGTTCTTTGTTGTCGTACACAGGCAGGATTGTTAGGGCATAGATGTATGACTCATGATCATACTCAAGTCTACATCTGAGAATCTTGGCTATGAAACCCATAGTTTTAATCATTACAAATAATCATTCAGGCAAACGATACAGGCTTCTTTACTTGGTATTATGAAAGCTATATGGACAACTAGGAAAACATCTGTTTCGATAATCGTACATTATCCTATGACAGAAATAAAAACATGATTTATGTTGAGGTCAATTGAACTGGGAATTGTTGTATGGAATCTAATTGAACCAGCTCATTACTCTTAAACGTTTTGGAGTAGATATATATACATTCTAGGAATTTCGCATCCCATGTTCCTATTTTTTGACTTTCTCCTCCTTCTCATTGTCTCCTGATGTATCTAGTTGGCAATTTTAGAGATCATCATGCTTCCGTTTTGGGTTGCTTCTCTTTATATCTTGGTGTTATAAAGCTTTATATGTTGAGGTGACGGGTGTGATTCTGGCTATGGAAGTTGAAATTTCTAAAGGATGGACTAATCTTTGGATTGAGTGTGATTCTCAACATGTTATTCAAGCTCAGTCTAATACTTCTATTATTACTTGGAATATTCGTAAAAGACGACTGAATTGTTTTGTATATATTAATACTATTAGTATTCATTTTTCACATATTTCTAGTGAGGGTAATCAATGTGCGGATAAAATTGCTTAGTTTGGCATTAAATCTCAAGGCTATACTTGGTGGGATAATGCTCCTAGATTTATTTGTGTTGAGTTTTTCTGGGATAGATTTGATTCACGCTTTTATAGGGTTAGGGATTATTGGATCAGATTTGGTCTCCTACTACTTTTTGTATTTTCTTCTTTCTTTATGATATTTTGAGGTGCTGCATTGATGTTTTTTGCGGTGCCAACATAGTGGGGATGACAAAGAACACAGTGATGCCTTAGAATTATCATTTCTATAAAGAAAAAGAAGTATGTGTATATCCATGATTGGAAAATCAGTAAAATCAGAAAAGCAGCATCTTCTTAGATGAACATAGATTTCTCATCCAGCCTAGTTATGCTATACGTACGTGAATTCTGCCTCCATGTGCCTTAGTATTTCCCAAACCATAAAAAATTTCCTTGTTCACTGACCTTCTGTCCAATGGAAACTCAAGTAAAAAGTATTTGACAGAAAGTATTTTATAGACAGCTTCAACTTTATATAAAATACCTGATCCTGCCAAATTTTGGAAGCTTAGATTCCTGGGTAAAGGAAGCAGGGCTGCTGGTGCTGTTACCAGTTCTTGACGACCTTGAGTTTTGACATATCCTTCTAGTAAGAGGGCAACTGAATGATGAGGGATTTCTATTGTTTCCCCTCTTATGAATATGGTCATCCGAGATCTGTCTGGATCTGCAATAAGAGCTCTTAAATCTTGCATAGCCAGTTTCTCAAATATCTGAGGAAGCAATAGTTTGGAAAGGAAAATAGCACTTTCCTGCAAATCAAGATAAACATAGTGTTTACACTCAAATATATTCATTTTAAATGAAAGTAATTACATTATCCACCATTTTTTATGTCTTCAAAACCACCAAGCATATCTAATAAATTTATGAACTATGATTTCCTCAATAAACAGCATATCTTAAAAAACATCTTTGAAACTGAAAAGCTGAATCCCTATTGAGCTGAAGGGACTTGATGAAATTCATACACAATGCTTGCCGGAATTTCAGAATGAAGTGACATAAGCAGTCAGAAACCATTAATATCAAAGCAGCATTTGCAATGAACTATTAGTGTAACCGTACCTCCCACAGGAATTTTTCTGTTGAAGGATCTGATTTGAGACATGATATTATCTTATCAGCTTCAAGAAAAATGCAGAATACCACAGAATCTGTGATGACATCACAGATATATGGTCTTCCGGTCAGCACTTCATAAAGACCCAATGTACTCCCATGTGTAAAAGTATGATAAAAAGAGTGTTTGGTTGTTGTCATCTTGCTTTCCCACTAGAAAAAAAAAAAAAAAAAAGGAAATTTTCAAAAGACGAATCTTTTGTTTTGTGTGTATAATCAGAGATATGTTAAGCTTCATAATGAGAGAATTTAATACCTTCACCACTCCATTAGAAATTAACCAAATACCATTTGACTTTGCGCCTTCCTTGTAAAGTGTCACACCACGGACTTTCATCATTTCCTTGGTAGAGTTTGCAAGTGATTCACGAACTGAAGATGGGAGAGCACCCAACATAGGATGTATGCTACTTATTTTAGGAAGCTTAACCAAAGGAGGATTTCTAAGTAATCTCTTCAAATCAGTCTGAAAAGTAAAGGGAATAATTAGTAGGTGAACAGCCAATTACACTTCATAGAAAAGCAAATCATTAGATAACAGATAAAAAGAACAAATGAATATCACAAGACACCTGGACAGCATCATGGAGATGTAGCATCTCTTTCTCTTCCAATATCCCAGTCTTCTCAAGGTTTTGAACATATTCCATTAAATTATGTAGCACTGCATATGTAACTTGCCTTGTTTTTACAACACGCAGAACCTGATAATTTGACATTCAGAGTATAAAATAAAGAATATTTGAGAAAAATAACACATTTGAACGCCATAACCACAAATGATGTTCGACAAACTGATTAACAGATACAAGACCAATCAATTTGACACTGACACGCTGAAACCAAGCAGTCCATTAAACCAAAATTAGAAAAAAAAATTGGAGGTCTTGTTTAGCTAGCAAACCTGAGGGTATGTTACATTAACATCTTCTAGGAACTTCCGTGCTTCTTCTCCTTCTCCAACACTTTCATTGATGACAGCAGATGCAACATCACTGTCACCTACAGAAGAGTATACGTAGAGGAAATAAATATAAATGATCCTAAGTACAATTAAAAATACGTTATCAGATAAACATAAAAGTTTAAGAAGGAAACAGGTAAATAACTAGAAAATTGTGCCATGTGAGGACATAAAATTAGACATCATGACCTAAGAAGCACTGAACCATTGATAAGTGGAAAACATTAAGTATCCAAGGAGTATTTGAAAATGTATATATAACATCAAATCCAGTAAATTTGGATACCTTCATATCCAGTGAATACCAAACCATGTTATTTTTAAATCTGACAACTTCTGATACACCTCAAGTATGGCTTAGTTGGCATGAGTGGCTTGGATATTCAGCCAACATGACATAGGCTGATGGAACACCTAAGAGGACCTCAAAACAGAGTGTTTATTTCAATTCCAGTGTATGATAACCGACGTAAAACAGTTAGAAAATGAAGCATATAACAGCTCTGCAAGGATTTAACAGCATAGACAAAGGGAATGGGGACATAATGTTTTCAGGGGTAATATGAATTTCATGTTATATCAGGAGTAAATATGATTATGTCATTTTTCTCAAGCATCCTTATACTGCAAGATCTATAGCTGAGATTTATGTTAAGGAAATCATTAGACTTCATCGGGTTCTAATCTCATGAAGTGTCAAAGATCCTACTTCTTTGGCTAAGGACCCTGGACGAAGCTACATTTGAAGACATCTCCTCTATCAAAGATGAATTACCATCTTTTAACCTTAAGGACAAGGTTGTTTTAGAGGAGGGAAGAATTGTTGTATTCTGACCTTTACAGGTCTATTATAGGAGAAAGAAAGGATTAAATAAAGGATAGGTATAGTTTGTTATATCTGTTATTGTTAGTTGGAATTCTTTTATATTTTTATTATAGGTTATTAAGGAAATATATTCCTTTATATAGTGTCTTGGTGACAACAGGTAGGGGTTAGAAAATTTGATTGTGTAAACTGGTGATTCCAGGGTAGAAAAGGAGAGGGTAGAAAAGGAGAGGGTAGAAAATTTGATTGTTTACCATGCTCGCTTGTATAGCTTGTTTCTTGAAGAAGTAGAGGTATTTCAGTGCAATTGTTCTATGAAGAGGAAGATGTTCTTATTTTCAAGCTATAGTTTGGCAAATCAAGAAACTGAGTCCCAACAGTTTTCAACATTTCTCTTAAATAAGTAAACACAGCTACTAAGGCCAACAAACAAATTGGAAAAAACATTAAGTAAAAAGAAAGAAAAATTGAAAACTGGCAATAATAGTATAAGCATAAATAGACAAATTAACGAGGTAGACTTGTACCTATGAAGTCATGTAATTGTTGTCGAGCAATTCTGTGAGCACGAAGAAATGCAGCACAAATATAACATGCAGATTCCAACCTTTGCACAGTGAAGTATGTCACTAACTTCGGTGGGAACATACTGGACTGTAGAAACTTGTAGTAACTCGGGAAGTGGACGTTAGATTTTAAACCTTTCCAGTCACATAGAGGTTCAGAAGAAGCCAAATCTATTGCTTCCTCTACGGATAACATTAGGAGATTAGCTGTTGTTTGAGAAATTCTTCCTTCATCAAGCATCTCCCAGTAAGCAGCTTGTACACCTAATATGAGTAATAAGTTCTGAAATTAGGCATGATATTGGTAAAATCGAACAAGTCAAAATCATAGTAAAAACATGGCTCATCAGAGGACTCAGCCAACAAAAGACTAACAAAGATTGACTTAGTTTAGAATGTATTTCTCTGTAAATGTGCATGCCTGTCAAAAGTTTACTAACTTAACATGAGTTATAAAAGCAACCTTTGTAAAGCATTTGCGCATATATACACCAACAAGAAAAGAATAGTTGCACCTTCTTAACTTAGGCCTTAAGGCAAACAAACACGATCATCATCAATAATTGTAAGTGCTATCACATCATAACAAATACAATAATTATAACAAAAGTTTAATCCAGGTTAGCTACATGGATGATGGATCACATTGTCATGAAACTCAGTTAAAAACCAAATTTTCATATTATTAGTCACCATGACATTGATTACATTATAATAATTTCCTTCAATGTCTTTCTTGATCTCTACACCCCTTCTCACAGCTTTAAAAATCACGTCATCTACTCTCCTGATAACAAATCCATCCATCAAAACTGAAATTGATTATATGGAGGCTTTTATTTGCTGAGATTGGTTGCTAAAAAATTAAATATTTACTGAAAGGTCTTTTCTAATAGGAAAATCGTCCACAAATATTGATCAAGCTCTAACCCAAACCTTCACTGCAACTGTACATGCCACAAAACTGAAAGTACAAAAGAAACACAAGACGAGCAACTGAAAAGCTAACAGCAAGCATATTACCTTTAACTTTGAATTGAACAAGTTTCAAATAAATTTCTTAAATACAGTGTGGAAAAAACTTTACTTAAATTGAAAAGGCTTCGAGCATAATCCCCCTAAAAACACTTGTCCTTACAGACGCAAGATGTCTTATGATTATTTGTCTTTCCTTTACTTTTAACTTAAAGAATTTATGAAATGTAAGAATTTAAGATGTTTGAAGCAGTTAATCAAACAGAAACACAAGGTACAGACCTGATGAAGTTCCTCCTGTTGTAAAAAGTGACACAAACAATAAAATACTATAGTTCAAAATTTAAGGACTGAATTAAATGTAAACGTTCCCATACCATTCAGAAGGCGTACTCGGATATCTTTCAAGTTCATAGGATCTAGGTGACTATCCTGTTCAGGAGCCCCATGAGGGTGCACCCGTTCACCTTCAATGTCATTTAAGCAAGAGATGTATCTCTTCACTGAGGGCCAGTCAGCAGGCCCAAGTTCCTCATCATCTCCAAGTTCACTGAAAGCTTCTAATGCCTTGTCCAACATTTCATGCTTTGTAAAGTCAAGGATACGTCTCTGTTATTAAATGTGCAAAGCATGAGGATCAGACCAAATATAAGTCAGAAGAAGAGAAAGAGGTGATATAGAGATATTTTTCACTTGGAATCAATTCGCAAGCATTTATACAAATTTAGAAGCTTTCCATTGTTTCTCACAATCTATTTTATCTGTGTCTGAAGTTATGTAAACCTCCAATCGTTATATAGCAGCTATGAAGCCCATTTACTCCAAAAATGACAGTAATTGTGAACCCATTAGGATATAATATTTGCTTGCAAAATAAACTTGACAGCACCGCTGCATTTTTTAAGTTTCCTTGGCTCACTAGTTTATTTTTATTGTTTATTATTGATACTTTTCTAGGTTATTGAAGCAACAATTGCAAATACATGTATATCAGCAAAGTATATGGATGAGATATTTTTCGAGGTACTTTCTTAGATTTAAGATGAAGAGAGACCAACAGATAGGATAAAACCTGACGACATTAGTGAATTACATAAAGTATGAGATATCAAAACATTTCATCTGTCAAAACAAGAACATAAGTTGAACATAGAAGATGAGAAAAATCCTGACCTTAGCTGCTGATAAACTATCCATGCCAAGGTAGCGTAAAATGAGTTGTGTGGTTGACCCATTTACTATAAGTGTTAAAAACACAGTTCCACCAGTGAAGAAAACAAACTATACAACCAAAAAACAACCGAGTCAGTTCATAAAGACAATTAAGTTATCAAGGATTTCTCAGTTGTGAGGACTTAGCAAAATCTTAGAGGAGTCATGCATTTGAAACTTATAAGTGTTACATTAAATTGAAAAGCATACCAGTGTTCCTGTCTCTGGAGTCAACTCAATTGATTTGCCACTCGAACGCTAAACCGATAAAAAATTAATAAATAAAAGATTTAACTACAAACATATGAATGCTAAACCAATACCAAAATTTAATATGCATTTGGAAGATAAATATATCTCAACATTCCTATTCATGCACTGTTATTATTCCTACTCCATAATCAGTTGCGTTTTTATAATTTTTGCCATGTGCATTTTAGCTTTTTTAAAGAAGTTTACTTATTTTCCTCTCTCTTTTCAATTTCTCTTAAAATAAAAATTCTTCATTTCATCAGAAAAAATCCAAAAAGCACCTATCTCACTTGTAAACAGTGGTAAGTACATATAATAAGGAGCTTTCTAAATATGCATCATTAGTCAATGAATACTTGCCTTAACTGATAATGAAAGTGCCAAGGCAACTGCCCCTCGCAATCCTGACCAGACGAGAATAATAGCTTCTTTCCAATCCAAACCATATCCAAAATATCTTAGAAAGGGAAATAATACTCCAACTACAATGCTTCGAGAAACTTGAACATACACATAGAGAAGCAAGAGGTGGGTCCATGATGTTCCTAAAACAAAACCAATAATTTGTAGTCACTCTTTTTGCCATAACAAACATGAGTATGAGCAAGAGCTCTCTCATACACAACAAAACTAAGATGATAGCAAGAGCAATGCAAGACATAGTATGCAGATATATGATTTAAAGGTAAACAATTTAAAGAAATTACAGTCTCTATCTATGGACTTGCCAAAGCCCCCCCGCTAAATTAGAGTACATAAAAACTATGAAATACAGCTTTCTCCAGCATAGTTAAGCTTCATCAGCACATTCACACATGATTGTTATAAAACTCCCAGTTATTTAACATTATTTTCATTTATTTGCATTCAATATACTTCATCATGGTACACATTTTCCCAATAAGAGAATATATGACTTGATTCTTCAAGTAATACTACCATGATAGAAAACAGTGTCGTCACTAAGTATTCCTTCAGCTATAACAACTCCACTGCAAAAAAGATGATATGAAAATATTAATGGAAGTGATATACCAGTAAGAATGTCCTACATTTGTTAAACCAGAAAAACATTTTCTATCTTTCCAATCCAAAACCATTAAAAACCTGTTTCACAAGTTATATCAATTGATTATAATTTAAGATTCCAACAAGCCCTTACCTCAAAATGAAAATTAAGGTATTAGCTATATAAGCAATCATCTCCCTGGAGAAAATAAATAAAAGGATTAAAACACAATTACATTTGACAACAAAATATAAATAAGAAAAATAAGAGGATTTCATATGAAAATATTAGGTGTGACCTTGCTGCACCAGCAAGGCATATAGTAATTAACAAAAGACCTTTGTGTCTTTTGTTACTATTCCTAACAATGTAACAAAAGCACTTGATCATCCAGGATGGCGACAAGCCATGATTTCTGAAATGCAGGCTCTTGAACACAATACATGGGAGTTATTTCCTTTTCCTTCCGGAAAGAAGCGGTTGTGCCATTAAAGCTGGAACTAATGGTGAAGTTGATAGTCTCAAAGTTTTCAAAAATATACTTTTTCTTTTTCTTTATTTTCTCAAGTTGGTATCAAAGCCTATAGCTCATCTAGGTAGATTGCCTGGTTCGGCAGACATTTATGGAGGGGGTTTGTTGTGAAGTCCCACATCGCCTGCTCAAGTCTTGGAGTGCAGCTTGTTTATTTCTTGGGGAACTTCACTTAATGCCAATTGGTTTTAAGTTGAAATGTAATAGTAATTAATAAAACATTTTTTCTCACTCTTACTATTCTAGTACACATTTAGATATAGAATATTTGAGAAGGTTCTCTTACCTTTTCTCAAGGCAATGGGTAAATTAGGATCACAAGGTATGTTTAAGGATTCTTAATGAGAATGACTACTTACCTTGGTTAGGGAACTTGAAGTTGTTGGACAAGGTCAGATTTCTACCTATGTTGATATTGTTTTCCAAAACATCTAACCACGTTATTCTCTGTTTAGATATTATGGTTGGTTCAAGGACTTATTATTCACAGGAAGATGAGTTGAAAGATGTTATATGTTTTATAGGTGAACAGTGCAACTCAAAAGACTTAGCTTCACAAACACTCTTTCCCCGAAGCTATGGACTGTTTAATAAAAAGTGACATCCATAAAAACATATATAGGAAAAATAGTTGTGGGATTACACTGTTCAAAACACGAGAGAGTATTTTGTTTACCACCCCAATAAGACATAGGAGCAAACCTTTGGAATAGTAAACTCAAGCAAATTCAAGTAAAAGACAATTTTTTCACCCTACAATCAGATTTTGTTGCAGGGTATCTACACAAGTAAGCACACAAACACCACCATTATCAAAACATAATTTTTTCATGCACACAAATTGAATCATGGTATAAATTTACAAACAAGCGGAAAACATCAAATGGATCATTCATGAGAAAAGTCCATGTCACTTGAGTGCAATTATCTATATAGGAACAAATTAACAAATCATTTTGCACCAGATATATTACAAACAATCAGAAGACCCTACACATTTGTATGAACAAAAGGCTTAACATACTTCATAAAATCAAAAGTTGAATGATAGTGTTTAGCAAATTGATATACTTCACAAGTGTACACAGAAAATTCTGAGTTCAAAAAAGTGTACGCAGAAAATTAGAAGAAAAAAAAAACTCTCGCATAATTTCTACTCAATAAAAAGGCATACCAAAAGTGATGTAAGCTTTGTTGACTTTCACCCTTAAAAGCTGTCCTTGCAAATGCAGAATAAAACCTGTAGAAAGATTTCAATAATCAGACTTCAATAAAGGGATATTACTCATTACATACTAAAGGTCAACTTACATTCCCAAAGACATCACCGTCAAAACACCTGAGACACCTGAAGCCTCCTGGGCCTGTAAAAGATTTTGACCATCAATTTCTTCATGCACAAGATAGAATTAACTTAAGATAACACCAATACATCCAAATTTCTTCATGCACAAAACCAATACTTTCTACTTCTGTAAGTATTAATAATACAAATATAATCTCTAAATTTAGGAAAAGATGAATCCAAATTTGAAGGGTACTTACAGTGAAATAAGCAATGTAGCTAACAGCGAATGTTAGAGCAATCTCAATCACTGTATCATTAAAAATAAACCCTAGCCACAAAACAGATGCAATCCCAAAAGCAAGACCCATTCCTACACTGGACCAAGAAAAAGTCAAATGAGGGAAGATATCTTTTACCACTAGTGCTACATAAAAGTAGGTGAAACCTACGCTCCAAGTGAAACTTGTGCTAGAAATTTGATTATAGCAACCCAATTGAAGGTCTCTCCAAGAACCATCCGATAGAAAAGAGTATAAACCACAATAGCCGTCCTGGACAAGAATAAAGATTAAGCTTTGACAAATACAAATACAAAAAGAAAAGTACATTTAAAAACCATCTGCCACTTCTTACAACCTAGACTCATTTGGCAAAATGAAGAGTATATGTTAGTTAATGAAGTGCAAAATGTACTAAAAATACCCGTCATTCATCAAGGATTCCCCTTCAATTATTGTGCTTAGTTTTTTGCTGGCACCAAGATCTTTCAGCAAAGCCACAACAGCAACAGGATCAGTTGCACTCAGAAGTCCCCCAAGCAACAGTGATGTTTTCCAACCCCAGTTGTATGGAAAAGTAAGCTGCATTATGACAAATGAGCTATAATCATATAAAACAAATGATGAAATCTAAAAGCATCAGCTAACATACCTTCATAACAACTCCAAGACAAACAGTCGAAAGCGCAACACCAGGACCAGCTAGTAAGATCATTTGTGCAAGACACCTCTGCATTCAGTGCAAAGTACATCTTGTGTTGTAACATCAGACATTTTATAAATAATAGTCATTGACTTATATTATTACAAAAAAAAAAAAAAAAAAAAAAAACATCAAGTCTGCTCCCTGTTTAGCAGCATTAAATGCTAGCTATCTCTTACCTCGTGGATTTAATTTCTTCATTGTCCATCAAGGATTACTGATAATTGTATGAAATAGTCATTTAGTCTCATTTTGTAAGATTTCAAAATAATTGATATTAGAAATAGTTAGTTTCTAGCTCAGTTTTTAAGTTCATTTCCTTTAGTTTATATACCTTTCTTAGAAATATCTCAGTTTTCTTACATATATAAGATAGGAAACTATCATAACAGAAAGAAACTGTGAAAATAAAGTAAAAAGAGATATAGGATTAATCCCTTGTGTGTAATGAACACATAGGGTTATGCATTTATAGATAAGAAACATACAAAATGTATGAGCTAAGCCTGTTACATCTAACAGAAACCATTAGTTATAGATCACTAAATTGTACGCATAGAAGAATCCAAGAAAAGAAACCTTAATTTGGTGAACTTCCATTAAGAATGAGCTCTCAAAGAGGAGAGCAGGAAGAAAAACAGCCAACAGAAGGTCTGGATCAATCTCTGACCCTGCATATAAGAAATATCAATCACTTCAATTACTTTTAAACAAGAAGCAGTGAAGATGAAACTTCTTAAATTGAAAATATTCTAAAATCCCAGTACATTCACATGCTCCAAGTCTGTACATTGAAAAGCCTTTTCCTTTTTAGTGGTAAGTACATAAGTTTCAAACTAACTAGAATTAAAACAGAACAAACTTACAAAGACGAATTCCATCTCCAATCTTTCCCAGCCGATGATGAGTACCATATTCTGTTTAGAAATGCACCATTAATCAGCTAAGTCATTAACATTAAATAATAAAGTATATTACACGAGAATGCCAAAAAGGAGTAAATTTAAATGAAAAGAACGGTTAAAACAGTGAAGAAGGCCTATCTTTCAGCTGTCACATAGATCAGCGGAAAATAGTTTTCCATCTCTAATTTTCTTAGGAATAATTTCCATAGCCAGGATTTGAATTGAGAAATTCAACATTTTCCAATAACCTCTGATGTGGCAAAGAACGAAGCAAAAAATGACAATCAACATAGAATATGTTTAATACTTTCTACAAAATATAGACCTAAAGAAAAAATTTTGACAACATTTTCTAAGTCTTTCAAGTCTCCTTGAGAATGTCATCATCCCTGGTGAGATAGGTGACGTTTCTAAGGTGTGTACCTTAGATTAGATGGTTATGTATGAACATAACTAGTTAAAACAATAGGAGTCAGTAATTTACAAAAGAATTCTATGAAAATATCTTCTATGATCTATATTGAATTTCCATGATTATTATTTTGAAATTTCATTTCCAACATATCATGATCTTCTGAAATATGTTTAAATGTCTACATGTGTCCTTCGTTCGAGCTTCAAAAAAGAAGCTCAAAAGGATCAAATTAGAATAAAATAAATAATGTATATAGAATCAAGAAAGATTAAAAGTTCAACTATAAACTGTTTATTTCCTATTCACTTCCTTTTGCTTTCAAATACTCTCTTTTTCATCTCCAAACATGGTGAATAATACCACCTCTGCCCGATGTTGGTACAAGTCGATGACTATCTAAAGTTTAAAAAACAAAATTTTTCAACATCCTACCCGATTCGTTTAAATTTTATCTGGTGTTTGACTAAAACAGGGAAAGGAGGAGTTCAAAGGGTGTGTCTCAATTTTTCTCTGGTGAGTTATCGTCCTTCTATAGAAAGTCAACACCCCCAGATGAAAAAAATCTGTCTTTTTCCTTCCTCTTTAATCATAATCACATCAAAACCCAGCCAAAGAAATCCAAGATTAAGTGGTTCATTCTAGAAAGCAAACTATAACAACAACAACAGAAAGGGACAATAAAAAAGAGAAGGGTAGGACCTATAGATCCAAGTGCAATGCCAATGATGAGCAGGGCAACGGTGTAAGGAACTCTAGTCCCACGCAAGAGGTGTCTACAAGCAATCCCCAGAGCCAAACTGAGACCAAAGAAGATCACTGCATCTGCTGGACTAGAGTCTTCCCCTGAAGAGGAAGAAGGAGCAGAAGCAGCAGAGACAACAGAAAGGGAGAAGGAAAGGGAAAGTGAAAGGGGTTGCTGCTCTTGTTCTTGCTCCATTTGCAGCAGTGGTGATGATGATGAGAGATGAAAACTGGGAAGCCGCTGTTTTCAGGTTGGGGAATTTGGATCAATCACAAACTGAGACACGTGCAAAGAGAGAGAAAGATTGCATTTTGCTTTGTCTGGTCTGTTGGAATCTAGCTGCTGACTGAAGAGTGATGTTCTACACGACAAAATGTGGCGGTGATTATAGTTCGTTGACTAAATGCTACAACTGTACAACCAAATCCTTCTGAAAAACATCAAGTTAGAGAAAAGTGGCACTGGTCTTGTTCCTTAAAGAAGGTTTCACGTTCCAATTTTGAGATGAAAAAACGTAGTTGGGAAAGTAGACTTTTTTAATATTAATTAGTTAGATTTTACGATAAAGATGAGTTATGTAGAAAACCCAATAGAAAATATTCCGAAGAAAAAGGTCTATTGTACTGGGAGTCTGAAAGACGGAATCTTTTTCCATTTCGCTCTGATGATAGTGTGGATCAGTGATGTAGCTTCATGGTTAGAGCATCGCCATTGGGACCAATGAGATCTTATGTTCTTCCTAGGAATTTGAAATGTTCTTTCTTTTTCTCCTTCATTTTTTAAAGATAAAAACTTTTTTATTTTATTTTAATTTTATTAGTAGTCATGTTTTCAAAATCTCATTATCTTTTTTGAATAATAAAGTTTGATGCACTTGGTACAACAAAGTTGTCTCATTCTCCTAATCTCTATGTGAGTTTATATCCATATTCAATCAATATTTTCCATTAAAATGGAGATAAACTCCTAAAATACCTACAAAATGGGTTAATTAATCGCTCAATTCATGCACGCATGTTACACATTGCAGCATCAAACTTTATATTTGAAAAACTGTTCACATTGCAATTCAACTTTATGCCAAAGTCATTCATCCCCTTTTCCGCTTTCTTCTTTTGCAAAGCCAGAAGTATATTTAAGGGACAAACTTAAAAAGTTATGATTAGAAAAGAAAAATAAATTTTCGCATGCACATAAGGACAACTAATATTCTGATAAAAGGATAAATACCCATCCTTTTTGCTAGAAAAGAAATAAATCGTAAAAAGGTGAGGGTGGTAATAGTTTGTGGTATTATAGATTGTCTTGTAGAAAAACAATTTCTTGCAATTTGCTAAAATTACCATATTGTTTTTATTCCTTTATATTTGAATAATGAAAATGATTGCGTTTTGGTTAAGATTTTATGTTTATTTTAAATGTTAAGAATGAAATAAAATAGTGCTTTTTTTTTTATTTCAGCTTTTAATAATATAAAATAACGATATTATATTTATTTAATATTAATAATAATAAATCTGTTCATTATTTGATTACTATTATTACCTTGCATATATCTTAATACTTATACTTTAAATATTCTTTTTTTTCCTTTTTGAATGTATTTCCGATAAAATAATATGCAAGATTCTTCTTTTATATAAATTCAATCAAACATATTCCATCATTACTCTGGTGTGCATTTTTCTTATGCGTCACTTATGTCTCGATTTCTCAGTTAATTATATCATAAGTTTACTTTGGAAAATATAAATACGTCATGATAGTGAAGATTTTGAGAAGGATTATAGAATGATCTTGAGGTTAGGTGAATTTTAAAACTAGTAGCTAAAAGAAAGACACGAAGGTCATGTTTGATAGATGAAAACTAAATATAATAGATAAAAATTAAACGATGAAAAAAAATTAAAATAAAAATGTTTAGGATTCGTTTTTATTATGTTTTATAATAATTAACTCGAAAATTCATTTATTGAAAGCGTGACCGTGAGATATTTTTAATGGAATAATTATTCTTTCAACTTATTACATTTATCTAAATTTTCTATTTATTTTTATCTTTTCTAATTTAATAACCTATCACATTTCTAATTTCACAAATTGGTTATTTTTATTGGCTTTATCATCACGTATAATAAAAAGCACCTACATGAGTTAGAAAGATATTAAGTTACATCATGGGTGGCATATACAAACAAACATTCTTCTTTTGGTCCTTTCCCTTCTCTTGTCGTGCACCACAAATTCTTCTCTCTTTCTACTTTTTTATTAGTTTTCTCTAATAATCTCCAATAACACAATCAATATTAAACCTACTCACTTAAATGCGAACATTTTGCTGGGTGCAATTGCGTAGGCCAAGTTTAATTTAATTTTCTATTCAACCTAATTAAATTTAATTGAATTGAGTTTAGCAATTCAAATCAATCATTGGATAAGGTTGAGTAATTTAAAAAAAAATAATAATATCTTTTAAGACAAACTTATTTCAAAATAAATATATTTAAAAAATCTCAAAAATGATTTTAGTGTTTCTTAATATTTATAAAGTAACTACAATATTCATAACATGAAAAATATTATATTCATTATATAAAATTACTTTTTACGGTAAAATTATTGGAAAATGATATTTTTCTTTTATAAATTGGTTAGCTAATGTTATGGACAAGTTGAGAAGCATAGTGTAGCGATTATTCTCTTTTCTTAGTGGAGCTTTGTGTAGAGACGGGTAAGTAGATTCTTTCAGTTTGTTTAAGGTATAGTACATCAAGCATGTGTTTTACACATAGTCTTTTATTTGGCAGCTATTGTATTCTGCATCCTCATGCATGGGGTGAAATGTTTAAAATATCCATGCTTCACATTTATATAAAAGAAAAACTTTTCTTTTCTCGTCGCACCCTTATTTCCTTCGGCATTTGGGTGTAACAGGCCTTCCTGAAATAGTGTTACTTTTCCAAATACCACCTTAGATTTCGTTACTCTGCTGCGTTATTTGAATACTCTTTTCATTTGTGTTAGTGGTGATTTATTTTAGATTAGGTAATCCTAGAAGGTCATGAATTACACAATCTAGAAACTATTTTGAATATACATTTCAGAATCTACAATTTGGTATGAATTTTCGAATCCAAAAATACATAATTTTAGATTATGTGTTTCAAAATGTAATAATGCATTTATTTTTTTAAAAAGTTTATTCTTAATGGAATTGACAAATAAATTTGAGATCCTCGTTCCTAAATTAAAGTCACTTTGCTTAACATTGAATTGTTGTCACGGTATTAACTTTTAGAAGTAAAGATCTTAACTTTTAGAAGTAAGGATCTCATTTCAGTATTTCAGTCTTTGTGAAAAAGGTGGCAGTGGTTCCTCACTGAAACTTGGTAGACGTGTTGACAAAAAATTTCAGTCTTATATATCCTGGCTAAAGTAGGCTGAAACATTCTCACCATTATCTCTATTTATTTCTTTAACCCTCTAACAAAACAACTTAAAACATAATTGTCAGTGATTGAATCTAATTCTTCATAATATTTCTCCACGATTGCTTCTGTCTTAGCATTAGTTCTGCCATCAGATCGTTACATACATCATCAAACCGCTTACTTAATCGTTTCTTGAATGCATACCAAGAAAGTGTAAAGAAATTTGGACAAGATTTTCGCAAGGGTTGTATGTGATTGCAACGCCTTGCCTTCCAAATGCACAATGGCCAATTTCACCTTGAATGCATCCGAAGTATTATCCACGAGAAAGTAGTTTTCACATTGATGAATTTACTGATTAATATGTTCCCCATTGAATATGGGAAAATCTATGCGTGCCAACCTAGTTCCACACACATAAGAAGAACTTGAACGTACTCCTCTTGACAAATGATAATTATGTAAACTAAAAGTACCATCCCCACTTTTTTGAGTAACCAAATCTTGCAATGTTTCTTTCATACAAGTTTAATGTTTGTTGCAAGGAGGCAGCCATTTCCATAAAACTCGAATCCATCTGTTGAGAAATTCAATCTTCCGTCTCCTTAACAACTTGTGCAGAACATGTTGACTCTACCATATTTCTTGCCAGAAGGTACAAGCTTGATACCGATTGTTAAGACAAAAAGAGATCTCTGGTTTCTCCTAAGAGACACATAGGTCTAGACGAACATTGGTTCAACTATGCTTAATATGTAACAAACAAGTACGGCTTGAGTAGTTTATACATGGTATGATTTGGAAACCTATTGCTAAAGCCCTTTTGTTTATCACTTGTTTTTTATTCCCCACTAATATGGTTTATGTGTGAGCTAGTGAAACTGCTTAATCTTGGGAAATTCAAATGCTTGATACAGTAAACCTTCAAGCTTCGTATAGCATTCCAACTTCAATCCGTTGCTGCGGTGGAATCCCAAGAGCAGGCAAGCCAGATCTACAGTTATTGTGCATGACTTCATAAAAACCAAGCACAAATTTATCAAACCAGCCACAGTTCAGGCCAATGTAAAATCTGGTCTTTCCGCGAACATGAACTGCCCCGGCAAGCCTTGCTTCTTCTAAGTTCGAAGTCTCTTCAATCTCTAGAGAATCAGATGAAAGATTCTCAGAAGACTGATGCTTCTGTATATGTTTTGCCAAACTACTAATGACTTGATCAACAAAATGATCTCCTTCTAAATTTAGAGCATCTGCATAGCCATACTGAATCATACAACAATATACCCCTTTGAGATTTGATTTCTTGATCACAATCCTCTCATGTGGAGCAACCTTGGGCACTAAAAAATATCTAAGAGTAGTGAATACAGTGACCTTATGAAGGGATTTCATGTTCTTTATGTAGTGTCCCAGAATAGGAGTCAACCCTTCTTGAATATTGGTATAAAAGAAGCATATCCCAGGAGCCCTTTTAACGCTGCGGGTGGCTAAAAGCTCTTCAAGTCTCTCAAAGGTTATCTTGTGGGTTAATTCGTAATCAGTCTTTCTTTGTCTACCATAAAACCAACCAAACATGATGAAAGCAAGGACAAATGATATGGCAAAAGGAATCCATCCACCTTCAGCAAATTTGGTGAAAACTGCACTGACATAAACCCCTTCCATCACAAAAAATACAACGAAGTACAGGGCAACCAGCACAGCAGGAGTCCTCCATATCATGATCATGACTAGTGTAAGCAATATAGTGGTAATAAGCATAACTAGGCTCACAACAACACCTGCAATAAATGGCACACCATCATCAGACTATTGTATAGATTGCTGGTAGACGGTAAATAGTTTCCATATACTAAATAGAAGCAAGTCTAAGGTCGCCATATGGACAAAGATATAATCATATGTAGACATAAGAAATTGTGACAGTTTGTTTAAATTTATGCTTGAGTCTTGGATGCAGAATAGCTTGTATCGCCCCATATATTGTTACTTTGACATATCAGAACTAACAGAAGCCCTTCTGTTAATCTAAAATGTATCATTGATTGATTTCAATTTCAACATGGGTGACAGAAAAACTGTTATAAAATGGAATTCTTTTTTCTTAATCAGGTGGTAACTATTTAAGGTTATCTAAGCAGACATAGGGCTTGAGAAACAGACATACCAAAAGCATTTCCTATATCTTTTCCATCTCCAAAAATAAGTATCACAGCTACGCAAAGGACCATCAGGATGTAGTTCACGTCAGGGGAGTAGACCTCTCCTTCTTCATTTTTAGATGTGTGGACAACCTTTACTCGAGGAAAATAATCCAGCACTACTGATTGCTTGATTACAGAAAAGGTGGCTGATATTAATGATTGGCTAGCAACAACGGCAGCAGAAGTGGCAATGACAAAGATAGGCCAGTAGACTGAAGTTGGTATAAATTTGTAAAAGCCATCATCATGATCATTGGGATGCTTGATCAGGTAAGCTGTCTGTCCCGCATAAGTGAGAACTAAAGATGGGTAGATTGTAAATAGAAAAGCTATCTGGTATCAAATTAACAAAGAAGAAAAGATGATAAGATAATAATTGGCTGAAAAGGAAGCACAACCTTCAAAGAAAGATAAAAAAAAAATATAGAAGTCAACCTGAATGGACTTCTGATTGAAATGACCAAGATCAGCAAACATTGCCTCAGAACCTGTCAAGATAAAGAAGTTAAGAACAAAGAAAAAAAAAATGTACTATCGTATTGCAAGAACAATTTCCCGTGGCCCTTCAAAGTAATCAATTTCTATAACTAAGAGATCACTGTATTCATATGAGAAATTAGAAAAACAAACATAGTGGCTTGCCCATCTATACAATCGTCCACCATTAAGTGTTTGGACATGTCCTACTCGCCCCTAAGGTTATCAAATTGCGAATCACCAGGCTTACTTTTGAATCATGAATAGTATGTTATATTGAATAGTTCGTGATATAATGAAAAATACCTTGAAATTACATAATAAAAAAATAGGGTGTATTCAGTAGCATTCATTTTTATTTAACAATTTAAGCTTATTTTTATTTTATTAATCAATTTCTCGGATAACAATTGCTGAAGGAAATGCAAAAGGGAATGAAAAATAATGAATCTTTGAATTGTGAATTCATATCAATGTTATGAATTGTATTGTTTCATCCATGCACCTATTTGCAATTCATAACCTTATACAAAATGTTGGCTGTCACAAGTACTTGAACATAGCACGTGGATTTGTAATATGATTTCAGAGGGATAGGAAGGTGTCTTTCAAAGATAGTTTTCTCACTCCTATATCAGCAAACATATATCATGTAAAAAGGATGAGTTAGATACCTGTAATGCAAAGGACAGTACCACCAAGTAAAAGCCATCCAGATTTTCCATTTCTCAAAAAGAAATGGAATATATAGTGCGGAGATAAAGCCTTGAATACGCTAGGATAGTGGTGAATGATGCTGTAAATTCCTACAAGTGGGGTACTCAGGGTCCATGCCCCCATTATTGGGGAAAAAAGGAAACTAACACGGGATGTACCAAATTTTTGCAATAAGAACAGAACGATCAGAACTACTGAAGAGAGCACTTCCACTAGCGCTGTGGCAGCATATGCAAAAAAGAAGAAAGTAGAGTTATATAAACCAGAAGAGTGAATCATATACTCAAATCTACTCTAAATATCCCTTAAGATTAAAAAGCTTCCTTTGATGGTTTTATTAGTTTTAACCTCCCTTTTGTACTTACCAAACAACTTCATTATATAAATTTTGTTATTCAATTCATTTTATTATTAATGATAGATGTTAAAGAAGCACATGGTAACAAGCTTCTCATCTTATTCTGGTTTGCCAATGGCAGTATACAGTAATCCTACACAATCCAGACTACATCTTTCACAAGCTCAACATAATCAGAAGAAAGTCCATCTCCTAATTTGTAAAGGACATAGTATCCGATAGGATAATGAAAGTCATATAGGCTATGGATAATATTTCCATAATCTCGTCTTATACTGCAATATTCATATGTTTTTGTCTTTGAGTTATGGAAGTATTAGCTGATGATGTTGCTTGCATCCGATTAAATTAAGGGTTTTGTTAACATCATCTTATTAATGTAACAAAAGGTGGAGAAAAATTAGTAAAGGAATCATTCGTTACATCTGAGGTACCAAACTTTAATAAATTCCATTGTTCAGAATCAAAAACTCCCACTTCTACTTGTTTAAAAACAACAAAACCATTAAATTAATCATGTTCAAGAAGTTTGACAGTTTCAGTAAATGGAAGCCGCAAAATACCAGGATCACAGTAAAACCGTTCGAACTCCAAAACTTACATTTGCTAACAGAAGGAAAAGGTGCTCTAAGTCCATCCATAGCTGACAACACTGAAAATAAATTAAGCAAAATCAAATTAAAATATTTCAAAGCGGCAAAAAAAGGAATCGAACTTTTGAAAGGTGATAAAAACGAAAAAAAAAAAAAAAACTGTCACCAAAACCTGAAATTGCTGGCGTAAGTATACCGTCACCAATAAGCATGCTAGTACCCAACATAGCAACGAAGAGCAAGAGCCTCCGAGCAACTACGCTTGTTTGGAAAAACCTGGCAAGCAAAGTACTCTTCTGTACGTCCTTAGTTGTGTTCAAACAGACATGCTTGGAAGGCAGGATCCCAATATTGACATGCCTGCAAAGCAATGAATACAAGGCAAAAGTCCCACCTGCGATTCAAACATGGCCATCGTGAATAGCCATGAAATAGAAAACAACAAATTTGCAGCTGTAGAAATGTGCATTTGGGTGAACAACTGCAAAAATTGATTTTAAATGAAACTGATAACAAATTTGCTTCAGCTTTGCAGATCCCATCCAATTGTAAGAAAGGTGTTACCAAACACAATCATTAATTTTAAAATGATGCGATTTGCATTGCAATGTTTTAACCGGAAAGTTAATAACAAAATTTAGTATAATTTTTTTAATTTATCAAAAGTGGACTTCTAACCCTAATTTAAATTTATAAAACCGTCGTATAAAAAGTTAATTATCGCACGTATTTATAAAGTATTGAAAATTTTTATCTTTAGTCGATATTGAATCTTACAGCGGTTTCACATTGAGTGGTCCGATAAACTAAACAATCTTGTTAGAATAATTTTTTATACCATATCAGAAATAGATTTTAAGTTTAACTTAACTTTACAAAACTGACTTGTAAAGTAAAATTTACATTCAGTTATAAACTATTGAAATATTTTATCTTTATTCAATACGTCGGATCTTGAACACAATTTAAAATTTAAAGTCTTAAGTTACTTTAATTAAGTATCAACTTTGAATCCAAAGATAATGAAAGTAGATAGTACCTTCACCATGGTCATCAGCTCTAATGGCTACATTGGCGTACTTGACAACCCCTATGAGAGTAAGAGTCCAAAACATAATGCTGTAAATACCCAAATAGTCATCTTCCGTGGGATTCTTGAGTGGCATTGAAGGGTACACGTAGAGGGGTGACGTCACAAGTCCTCCAAACACTACTCCAAGAGTCTTGTACGCAAGAACCAAATTCTCCCTTCTTTGCTTCCCTTCCTGCACCTCACCAACATCATCAAAATCAAACAAACATGTTAGTCATTGTTGTTCATCAAACTACAGCGGTTGAAACTGAAGTTACAGTGAATACATAACCAACCTTTTGCTGCTGCTGAGGGGAAAATGCATGGTTGGTTGGGTGAAGCCGGAGATCGTCGGAAGCAGAGTCGCCGTTGACGTTGACAACGACGTCGTTTGACGAAGGGTGGTCGACATTGCTGCTTTCCATTGATTGGTCCTCGTGCCGTGTTAGAAGACACAAGGACACATAAACAGAACCTTTAACTGAATAGCACCAACACATGCACTCCTTTTATAGACAGAGACCAAGGATTATTTAGGTCAAATGATTAAGTATGTGGTCTTGGGAATTTAAGAGAATTTTGAGGTTTCATATTTTGAAATAGTTATGATATATGGGAGTATCACACTATAACATTGATTTCTTATTTTATTGTTTAAAATATTACTGACTTTGGAAAAGTTGGTTTCAAAAATAATTTTTATTTTATTGGATAATTTTCTTTTTAAGATTATTCATTTTTTTTAGAATGTCATAAAAACGTGTTAACTATTTTAGTATATTTTTAAGAAATAAATACATCAACGAATATTTTTAAAATATTTTTATCATTTATAATAAATTTATTCCATTAAAATCAAATTTTTTCTTATAAATTATCTTACGAGAAAGTACATATTTTTATGGATAAGACTTATATATATATCATATCATATAAAAAATTTTAAATAAAGTTTAGATTTCAGTTTTGGGATGGAAAATATAACTTAAGAGAATTTTATTAAAAATTAAATAATTTGTTTAGTTAAAAGCAAGATACTTCACATGTATAATTTAGCAATATAAAATTAAAAAAAAATATGTTAGTTGTTAAAGGTTGAAAAAAGAATGATAAATTCCGTTTTCTAAGCTCACCAAACCCACTTTAGGCCCAATAGTTTATCGTTTAATGAGACTTTTTGTTCACTGGTCAAATTAAAACTCCTAGTATTTCAGTGTACTAAAACTACTACTATTTAAATGTACTATTGTCGAATTCCCAACTCCGTCGCACGCTTTTGAAGACTGAAACCTTCTAAGATTCCGTTATTAGAAAGTTAAATTCTGGGGAGATTTTTTTTATTTTTTTAGAAAAGGGGAAAAAATAAAAAAAAAATGGTAAAAAAGACAAAATTTATTTTGAAATAAATAATTAAAAATAGGAAGAATAAATTTTAATTAGTTTAGGAGAGGGAAAAAATAAAAAATTGTGTAAAAGTGAATACAAATTGGTTTTGTAATATTGTTTGAAATTAAATTTGTGATTATTAGTTAGTTGCAAATGAAAAAGAATTAATAATAGAAAAAATAATTAGAATTTTGGATTGATGCATAAGAAAATGAATATAATGGTTTAAATAAAATAAAATAATTATTGATGGAGTAAAAATTAGAAATAAAAGCTAATTAATTTATCAATTTGTATTGTTATGTGTATGATGATAAATAATTTGTGGATGTTAAAAATATAAAAAAAGAAATTTTTAAGATGTTTAATAATACATTGAAAATGTAAGAATAATATATTTTGATGTTATAAAATTGGAATAAAATTTGGAAATGATTAATGATGATTTTAGGGTTAACATTATAATTTGAAAATGTGAAACTAATAAATAATTTTTAATTATATAAATTTCTTTAATATGGACTTAGTTTTATATATTTATTAAATTATAATAAGAAATTAATGTAATAATATTCGTGAAAGAAAAAAATTTATATGAAAAAAACATAAAAAAAAATTGAATACGTATCGAAAACTAATTGAAATATAATTTATTTAATAATTATAATGAAGTCATTGATTATAATTATAATGAAACTGATACACATTCAGTCAAGTGTGAATCATGTTATGTCGTGATGGTCAATGTAAATACTATATTGTAAGTTTCGAACCAGTTCATCAAGCGTTGCCTTGTATAAATCTTTAGTTTGAACAAACATATTAATGTTGGTGGATAATTCTTCATATTTCCCACATGGGTTAAAAAGTTAAGTACTTTTTCAAAAGTTTATCATTTGTGCGACATCGACATCATTTTATACTTGTATTGAGTTGTGTGTAAATTTTCAATTAAGAACTCTAACTAGACATTGGTAGTTGATTTCCGTCACTTATTTTCAATCTTCATATTGTAGTACTTCAAATATGTTATCAACTAGCTTATTGAAAGAGCAGTTGTGTGAGATCGTCCTTGTTGCAAGGTTGTAATATTTGTGGGTTAAACCATAACTATGTGGACTTTCTATTATAGTGACTCGTTAGATAAGTCCTTTGTAATAGATTATTATTGTAGTGGAATTTATGCGATTTGGATTTATGGAAGAGTTGGGTGAGTATAGAAGCCTTACAATTTCTTTTATAAATCTTGTTAACTTCACATATATTCAATCATTGTCCGAAATAAAAATTGGAACTTACAAGATAACATTTGAGATACATCATTATCAATTCATATTTAAACAACATTATACCTAACGAGACTGTGGTTTGTTAGTTGAGGTTAACGGTAGTACAACTTCTTCAAACTTGTATGATCAGGAAGTGTGTTCGGGTGCATGATAGTAGGAACATTTTTCTTGCACGTCTATTTTGTTTCCTAATGTCCATTTTCGTACTCATCTGACATTACTTAGGTATGCCTTTGAAGTTCTTTTCATTTTAGCATTTAGGCATAATAGTGGCCCACTGTAAGGAGGAATAGTAAATGATGGAATTTTGGAAATTTCAAAGACCCAACCCCCTTCGGTGTTGTCTAGCGCCTTCGTTACCTAATTTCGAGCAACTTTCATTTAGAGCGTCTCAATCCGAGCTCTTTATAAAAAGTTGCGACCATTTGAAATTTTTTCATCCTAAATTTTGAAAACTCAAAATATATCATAAATTTATCCAATGTAAGGACTCTATTGACAAATATACACTAAAATAAGTTACCATTAAAAAAATTGGATAAAAAAAATCTAACTACTTTTAATTAATTTTACGAAATCACTAACCTATTGTAAAGGTAGAACTAGCGTTCACTATGAAGATAAGCTCACACGTTGCTATAACATCCTTAATAACCTATGACGTCAACGTAAACATGAGTTAAACAAAGTGGAGAAAGACTACCAATGAAAGACCAAATGTGAGTGAAAACAATAATTGAAAGAAGCGAGAAAGGAGAAATTGCAAACAATAAGAGAGGAGAAAGCTAACAAGAGAGGAGAGAGTGTAAGCAGCAAAGACTCTCAGCGGCACAAGGGAAAGACGAATGACAAAACAGTGAAAATATTAGGTTAAAAATATACTTATTATATTAGTTTCTAAAATAACCGATGTAATATGGTATCTTTAACATCGGGTGTATAAACAACTAATGTAATAAGCCTGGGCCAAAATATGTTTTCTTAATTGCGTCACTTTCTATATAGGTTTCACTTTCTATATCAGTTAGAGCTCACAACCGATGTAGAATGAGTCTATTACATCGGTTTAAGGGATAAGTAATGTAATATATTTTCATTTATTTACAAAATTGTCACCGTGTTTTTGTTTACAACAGATTTCCTTTTAACCGATATCGTATTCTATTGTAAAATCTCATTTTTTTACTCATGCTCTCACTCAAATTCTCCTTTAGTTCTTAAAAAGACTCAATCAACCCGTTAAGAATTTTGCCTATAATAATGAGAATTTAATTATGAGGATTTATTTTTATAATGTGCATAATTTAATTTTAATAAATATAAACACAAATGAATTATTGATTTTATGACTTGTTGAATATATGGCAAATCAATAAAAAGAAGAATTTCATGTTAGTTATAAAAATTGTTATGGTTAAATATCAACATATGATAGATTTAGCTTTGATCTAGTTGTTGAGTTCTTAATGGTCAATTTGGTGTTATTTTCCTCCCAAATATTTTTATTGGATACGCTTTTGAATGGTTGGTTAAATTATACATTTCTTTATGTATCAAATCACTTTGTTGGTTTGTAGTTTATGCTTTATTGTTATTATGGTTGACTTTCAGCCCATAATGGATTGAAATACAATGAGAGTTATTGTTCATATAAAGACTTAATAAAGAATATGTTTCAAAATAAGAGGACTTTGTGGTATATATGGTGTTGCATTAAGCTTTGATCTAATTGTTTTTTAACAATGTTCGTTTCCGAATAAGTTTCTTTGTTATGTTTTATCAGTTTTCTTATATCCAACATTGGCTTTCTTCTCCTAACAAACCTTTTAATGTGATAAGCTTATAATTATATGACTTGTTTAGTATATAGTTTATTGATTATTCTACAAGTTTTAAAATTTGTTCTGATGTGGTTGATGATGATTATATGACTTGGTTGATTGTCTGTTCAATATATTATTGTTCAATCTAGTTTTACTTGTTTTATGAGTTGCTCAATTAAGTTTAATAAGTACTAAGTTATTACCAATTTTATGCAAGAAAAATTTGATGAGTTAAAACTCAGAAACTACACTAAATATATCTATAAATAATCTAGTTGATGTTATATTTAGTAAAAGTTATCTAGGTCAGGTTAGAGAATTATCATATAAAACTTGTGATATCCTTATTTATAATTATCTATTATAAAATTAAGCTATATAAACTTTATTTTATCTTGTACTACTACATCAAAAGAGAGGATAAGTTTTCTAAGATAGAAGATTGACATGCAACTGGTAAAAACTAAACAAAAATACTTCTATATTGCTTATGAATGTGACATTTTTGAATATTTTACTGGAACAGTTGCTGACTTTACTCATGTTTTTATTAATTGAGGTATAATTTGGCAGTTGAGATAAGAAATTAGTTAAAATTACTTACATTGTTGGGATTAAAGTTAGTTAAAGAAATTATTTTCATTTATTATATTTTAAAATTTATGGCTTTGTGAATTGGTTGATTAGATTTAATAGGTACTAAGCTATTACTAATTTTATGTAAAAAAAAATTGATGAGCTAATATTATAAAATCCAAACTACATTAATAATCTAGTTAGTGTCATATTTAATAAAAGTTATTTAAGTCGGATTAAAGAATTGTTACATAAAACTTGTGATTTATAAGTAATCTATTATAAGATTAAGTAATATAAACTTTACTTCATCATCTAATGCAACTACATCAAATGAGAAATGCAACTACAATGAGAGGATAAGTTTTTTAAGATGAACCTGAACTTGCAAGTAAAATCAAACACATACTTTTTTGCCTACATTTCTTATGAATGTCACATTCATGAATATTTGGCTGCAATAGTTGTTGGCTTTGCTAGTGTCTTTATTAATTGAGGTATAATTTGGTAGTTGAGTTAAGAAATTAATTAAAATTATTTTTATTGTTGTGGTTAAATTAGTTAAAGAAGTTAGTTTCAGTTATTATATTTTAAAATTTATTGGTTAGAATAATGATAATTAAATTACGGATGCTGTGGGAATATAAATAATATCGCTATGTATGTCATTCTATACTTTATGCTGACAATATATAAGGTGATGTAAAAAAATGTCACACCGTGAATATTATTATTATTATTATTATTACTATTTCCAATAAAAACTATCATTTTAAACTTACGTGCCATCTTTGAGTTGTATGTGAATGGATTCCACACGCAATCCTAAAGTCATTTTATTTATCATTAGGTATAATACACATTTATGTTTATAGTCAATGGTAAGCACTATTTTACATTACTAATTTAATTCAAAAAAATTCAGAAATGGACCACTTTAATTTCTTTCTACATTTTAATGGACCAGTTTTCACACAGAGTCTATAAAATACGAGTGCCCGAAATTCAACTACATCAACAATGCGATTTTTATTTTTAAAAGTATATGTAGAAATCATCTTTTCAATATTTCGGTACTAGATTTTTTGTAAAAAAATTATATAACTTGAGAAGGCTATCAAAACTTTAAATTTTAAATAAGAGAAAACATTTTTTCATTACTTTATCTAATTTGAAAAATAGTAAACAAGTCGTTTTTCATTTAAGAATTTATTTTATTTTTAATTTTATTTAAAGTATAGTTGTATCTCATAACAATTAGTTCTTATTTTATATTTTATATTAATGTATAAATTACAAAAAGATGTCGTGAAATTTAACTCGATTTTTTTATTTAATTAGAAAAACAAAGTTGTTAAATAAAAAATTACTGTAAGTTTTAAAAATAAAATATTATTTTAAAACAATGACATGTCCATTAATTTAAAAGAAGTCATTTGTGTATTTTTGAATTAAATAATGGTCAGAAAAATGCATTGACATGTATAAGAATGAACTACTCATCATTAAGGGTATGTTTGGACTGAAAACTAGATTTGAGAAGTGAATTTAAAATAATTTGAGATAAAAGTGGATAGAAATTTTGGTTATTTGGATTAAGAGAAAGATGGTAAGATTTGTGTGGAAATTTATAAAAGTTTGTAGATGATGTGATAAGTATAATAAATATTTTAATACTTTTTTAATATTAAAATTATAAATTTATTTTTATAATTAAAAACAGCTTATAATTAACTTATTTAATATAATTAATAATATTTTAAAAAATTATAAAAATATTAAATTATGTAATTACTTTTAAAATAAAATTTAATTTATTATAGAATACATTAATTTATTAATTAAGATTGATTAACTTTTTTAAGATATAAAATTAAAACTTTTTAAAATAATTTTAATATTATAAAATAAAAAAATTATCATCTTACTATTTTTTATTTAGATACTTACTAATAATAATTTTTTATATTATTAATTATTTTAATAATAATGTTATTATTATATAATATTTTTATTAAAAAATTATATAATATTTAATATTTTTACTTTTAAATATTATTTATTATTACATTATATAATAAATTAATATATATATATATAATGCATTTCGTAAATTATATATATAATTATATAAATGCGTAATTGATTAGCTTATATATGCGTAATCGATAATATATATATATATATATATATATATATATATATATATATATATATATTTATATTTT
>Ga0209700_100917_pt1 | contig 59257 bp, 33 predicted proteins | sample SiratroredBW_FD_187528 | JGI IMG/M metagenome (GOLD analysis project Ga0209700, IMG submission 187528) | Root nodule microbial communities of legume samples collected from California, USA - Siratro red BW (SPAdes) (version 2) | ecosystem: Host-associated > Plants > Roots > Nodule | place: USA...
CACAAAAAAAAAAAAATATTATTCCCCTTCCCTACTCTCTATCTAAGTCTTTCATTAAACCATTGTCCTTTCTCACCCTTTTCACAAATACTTCTAAGATCCATCCACCATCTAGATTCTCTACTTTTATTGTTGTTAAAATCAAGACATCTCCAAGATCCATACTTTGAGGTTAGAATGTCCGTCCATAACCCCTTTTCTTTCTTTCCCATCATCCATTTTCATTTTCCTAAGAGAGATTTATTAAATTTTTCAATATCCTTAATGTCTAAACCTCCCAATTCTCTATTCTTAGACGTTGTCTTCCAATTAACCAAAGCTTTTTTTTTCCTCTCTTGTCCCCATCCCCACAAAAATTGGTGTTGTATCTTTACCATTTCATTGCTAACAGTTTTGGGGATTTTGAATATGGACAAGATAAGAAGAAGATAAAAAGTGACATTGCTAATAATAAAAATTTTAACAAAGTAACTCTTCCCACACCATAGAAATGAACTTGTCTTTCCATAATGATAATGATATGATAAAAATTACAGAATAAATGTGCTGAATAATGAATTTAGTCATCATATTAAATTTTAAATTATTGAGAGTCATAATCCAATAAAAGAGTCACATAATACTCTAATATGGTCATGATTTTCCTGAACCAAGATCTCTTTCCCTTCCCTTTTATTCTGTTAACTTCTCAATTCCCATTAAACCAATTATCCAATAAATTAGAGGAGTCACTAAAACTATCTTAATGACTCATTAAAACTACACACACACACACACACATATATATATATATATATATATATATATATATATATATATATATATATATAGCCCACAATTAGACTAAGGAAATATAATTTCCTAACAATCTTCCACTTGGGCTATATATATTGTCCTGAAATAATTATATCACAAAATAAACCGAATGTTATTTATCCTTAATTACCTTAAACAATCTGGTTTATATCATATACCAATAATTGAATTACCACAACTTTCATCACATTAAATTCGCAACATTCTCATATGAAAAAAATAATCAATAAATAAAAGCATTAAAAAAGAGTACAAATGATAAAATTTATTTGATTTAATAAGATTGATGTTTGTGTTTCTTAATATGCAATAAACCATTTGAAAGAAACCACACAATAAATAAATAAATATTTATATATATATATATATATATATATATATATATATATATATATAATAAAGGTTGCGAAAGAGAAAAGTACTTTAGAAATATAAGTGAATTTATCAATACTAAACAGGAGATAAGAGCTTAAAAAAACAAAACTAAATATTAGAGAAAGTATTAGAAATAAGTTACGTGATTAATTATGATTGTTTTAGTAATTTAAAATGGAGATAATTATGAAGATTAAGATGGGTATACCCATGAGAACAAAGACAAGAACCCATTCCTATATTGTAATATTACTTTTACTCATATATGTATTCAATCAGTATTATTGGGACAAGTTTAAATTTAAATCAATCAGTACTCATACATTTACTGGGGACAAGTTTGTTTAATCTCATTGTCAAGTGAAAGAATACTCTTAGTTACTTTTTAATAAATTAATGAGATCGTTACTTATTAAAATAATTTACTAATTAAAGTAATCAAATTTGAAACTATTAACAAATTCGAATTTGCTAATTAAATTAATTAAATTTCCATTCTTGCACACACTTAATGCCTTTAAATTTAAATGTGTTGACTTAACAATAGAGAATGTGTTTCAAGTTTGACTCAAGTTGAATTAATTCAAATATGCTAACTTTTTTTTAGTTTCTATAAAATTAAAGATTATTACTCATTAGTTTCTTTCTGAGCAATGTATATATAAAAACATCCATACTCATCCAGTTCTTTTAACTGTCCAAACTTTAAAATACTTTTTTATTTATCTATATAGTTCTTATTAAAAAATTCAAGACAACGTGAGTCTAAACGTATGTGTGTCTATATATAAATATATAGATATAGATATATATGAATTTTGTAGTTTGTGATACTCGTGTGGATGTTTCATTGAACTTTTTGGTCACTAAATATTTGTCATTTGTGATCATGAGTGCTACCACCTCATTACAAATCCTAGTGCTCTCAATTTTTCTCTTAGCATCATTCTTTGGTGTTGAAGGCAAAATTCCCGATTCATGCAAGAAGTATGAGTGCCCCAGCTACGATGTCACAGAAGTGGGCAAGGACTATGAAATTCGTCGATATAATTCACCCGTTTGGATTTAGAACTCCCCTGTTTAGAACATTTCGATAGTTACAGCTACAATAGAGGGTTTTGTAAGGTACCTTTGTTTTCTTTTATTAAGTTAATTTTTCATTTAAATATCAACACTATTTATAATGCTAATTATTGTGTTATTGGAACTCCTTAAGTTTGTTTTTTTTAATGTTATTTTGGATTAAAAAACCTAAGAAAGATAAAAGTATTTGTTTTAAAGAGGTATGTTGGATCGCTAATTGAACTAGATACCCGATTCGAAGAAATATCACAACAAATGAGATTTCTTTTTGCATCCTCTGGTTTCCTATGCACCTTATGAGGTGTTTAGAAGCTAAAATTAGCCTACAACATCTCAAATTGTTTTTCTTCTTTACACTTTTTCTATTTCAGTTGTTTTCTATTCAAAATTACGGGTTATGAGAATTTCTTCAATTGCAAAATTTAGGAATGATTTTTGGATAATAAATTGGGAAGTGTTTTGTAAAAAATATAGATTTTAAATTGTATAATCTGAAAATAATTTTTAGATTTAATTTTCTTTTTAAATTACGCAACGTAGAAGACAGTTTTTTTTTAAATAAATTTTTAAATTAACTTTCGAAATGTACCATTTAAAATAGACTTAGATTTAGAGTTACTTTCGAATTATACAATTTTAAAATTATTTTTAATTATACAATGTAACTTTTTTTTTTAAATATTACTTTTAGGAAGTCTTCCAATGATGTTCTTCTGTTATAAATAGACATTTGCATGTCCTCCCAAAATTTCTGGATCAAGGCAGAGTAAGAATTATTTAATAATATATTATTTAATTTTCCTTAAAAATTAAAGAACAACTTTTAAAGTATTTACCAATTTATTTTTATTCTACAAATAAACAATTTGTTAAAATAATAATGAACATTGTTGAATTTTAATTTAAGTATATATTAAGACAAAGAAAAGTTAAAATATCAAATTTAACAATTATTTTATACAAATTTAGAAAAATTATTTTCTTACAAAATAACATAATCTTTGATATGGTTACATGATACTAATGAAATAGAAAATTAGTTGACCACGAATTTATCAATAACATTGTGCTCCAATGTTATTGTGTAAAAGAAAGAAAAAGGCTTAACATTTAAACAGATAACTATATATTTGATTGAATTGACTACACTATAAATAGACAGTAAAATTAAACAAAATAGTTAATTACTTGAGTAACATTATTTCGAATTTACCAGGCTATTCAGTTATATTAATGGTGACAACAATTATAAGAAGGTGATTAAGATGACAGCACCAGTAATTACTGAAGTTTCAAGTAGAAACTCCACCATTGTTGTGAGTTTTTATGTGCCAAAAGAGAATCAAAAGGACCCTCCTCCAGCAGATGGTCTATATGTTCAAAGATGGAAAGCTTCATATGCAGCCGTGAGACAATTTGGTGGCAAAGATTCTAACGTTAGGGCGGAAGTTGCTGCCTTGAATGCTAGTCTAGCTGAAACCAAATGGGCTGCTGCTACTCATAAGAGTTTTATTGTTGCACAATACAATGACCCTCTTGAGTTGTATGAGATATGGTTCTTGTATCAATAAAGATCGGGATAATAATGTGAGGCTATGTGAAATAAGATAAGCGAGAAAAATTCACCATGTCCTTCATATTATAAATTTTTTTAGAATTACTAATAAAAATTAGTGATAAATATGTATATGTTGATAAAATATTATTATAGTAGATAAATTAATATCGAAGGATTTTAATTACCGATAAATAAAATCTATCAATAATTTGTCTGTCAAATTATCCGTCTATAAAATTTGTGGATAAAATTGACCATCTATAATTATCCTACTGATTTTACGGATAAAATCTTCAATAAATTAAAAAATTATTATTATAATAATAATAACAATAATAATGATAATATAATAATAAAAGTAATAACAATGATGATAATAATAATAATAACAATAATAATATTAATAATGATAATTGTAATAATAATAATAATAATTATTATTATTATTATTATAATTTTGTAATAATAATAATAATATTAATAATAATAATAAAAATAAGAATAATACAGAATAATAATAATTTTAATAATAATAGTTATAATCAAGGTTATCAAACTCCTGAGTTGACGCGCAAACTCATCCGAGTTTACATTTTTATCACTCTTACCGAGTTGACTAGTGAGTAAACTTGGTTTTTGAGTAAATTCGGTAGATTCGGAAACAGACTCGATAAACTCGCCAAAACTCGTGAGTCTAACACTAAGTCAGCGAGTGCAAAAGAAGGGTTCAAAACGACCCATAACTTTGGGTTTTGAACATGATCGAAAGACCTATGCCCTGTCTTGCATTTTGAATAACGCCATCTCTTCACACACTATCACCGTCGTCTTACCGCCGTGCACCTTGCCGTTCGCAAGCCTCATTGTTTGCACTCACCGTCGTGCTCACTCGCACATCTCGTTGTGGTGCTCGCTCGCGCGCCTCACCGTCGCTTTCGTAGCCACGTCTCACTGTCACGCTTGTCGCCTCGTCTCGCTGCCGCATCTCACTTATTGGTGGCTGTGTGGTTACGGGGTGGGTTTTACTTTAGGTTAAGTTTGATTTTTTTTAATGTGAAGTTTGGCTGGCGGGAATAAAATGAAATTGAGAGGACAATTGCATTTTTTTTTTGTAGTGTTCTAAATTTTTAAGATATCATATAGTGGTTTCAAATTATTACACTCAATGAAATTTAAATACTGATTTATTATTATTAATATTTATTTTAATATTATGAAATATTATTATAAATATTTATTCTTTTATAAAGTAGACTCTTACGAGTCTACTAGTCGGGTCTACAAGTCGAGTTTAGAGGCTCTTCACAAGTTTCATAAACTCTAGAGTCTGATAACCTTGGTTATAATAAGAATAATAATCATAATATGGTAGAAAAAACTTTTTGATATAGTGGTAGATTATTAGGATTTCATTTTATTTATTCTTTATCTTATAGATAAATGTATTGGAATGGTTTCCTTTGTATGTTTGTACAATTTATATAGAGACAGGGCTTCAATTTTGTATCTTTGACCTAACTAAACTTCATTTTAAGCTTCACTTGGACAATCAAGAATCTTAGGAAGAACTCATTGTTTTTTTTTTTTTGGGCCAAACACTAGAATAGAAGTGTCTATAAAATAAAAGTCCCACACCAAATAGGTTACTTTTAATGTATTTATGATTGGTCTTGTTTGGCTTGAATGTGCATCAATTTTAGGTCTTTTTCAAAATACCCCTTTTTCTTATTTTTTTTCAAGTCCCACCTTCTTTGTAGCAAGGTGGAAAGATGACACGAGTTTTTCTTTTGAAACTCTAAGTTTTAATAATATTCTAAGTCTTCTACTATGTGAGGAGGATGCTTCCATCACTTTAGCATCAAGAACTAAGCTTGTAGTTTTTCAAGAATTAAGTCTCTTTTATTTCTTTGTGTGTTTTTTTTCTTTTTATTAATTTCCTTTTTGTTTAGGATATTTTAAATTACTATTAATCCAATTTCAATTTTGTTTTCAATTGATTTAATTATCTAGTTCTAATTGCACTAGTAAAAAAAACACATTTAATCGTGATTCTACAAAACTTACAACTGTAAATCTAGAACCGCATTAGATCCAAACACGCATTAAATCCAAACACGATAAAAAATATTAAAGCTACTAACGCAGTTATATAACCGCGTTAAAAAGTATAATACCATCACGGATTTTAAGAAACCGCATTAAAAAATGTCCAAAATCGACCAAAAAATAACAAAACAATAACATTATAATGCGGTTGTTAAGAAAACAACCGCATTAATATTACACATACCATTGCGGTTTTTACTACAACCGCGGTCATAAATTCAAAATTTTTTTTTGAAATGCAAACAAATATGATTGAATTTATCCAGAAAATCAAAAGATAAACCCAGTCCTTCGTATGGTAACTCTTCCTTTGTGTTTTCGTTCACCGTTTTATCAAACTTATTTTTATATAAGCTTTAGCATCCTCCAGGGTTATCAGACCATCGTGTTTCTCATTGAAAAATGGACTTGCCCCACTGGATCTTTCCTAAGAAGATGTAGCCCTTGGTTACAAATTTCTCAACAAAATCGATCCTGTCACCTCAACAAAATCCAACAGGGGAAGGGGAATCGACGTGGGAGGGCTGGGTGTGGTCGCCGTCAAAGTTTTAACGCCGTGGAGAGGTGGGAAGTTGTCCATTTCAAAACGATAGTAGCGCATGAGGTGCACCGAGGACAGGTGGTGGCTCAGGACTATAGGTCTGCTCGACGCTGGTGTCACCGACAACGAGGATCCCACACGGTTCTGTCTTATGTGCTTCTTCGTGGTCTGGTGCTTCATCGTTGAACCCATCTGTTAGACATTAATTCTTGTTAATATAATTGTAACCTGTGTCACAAGGGCATAGAGCGGAAGAGTAACGTAGCTACACAGGATTTGAATAAGCACCTTGACAAAGTCCATTAAACCATCATTAAGTTGTAATTAACACACGAAGACAAGAATTTAATCAAGATTAAAACAAAACTATAAAAAAAAACACCAAAAAGATAGAACCGTAGGTTTTAGTTCCGATTAAATAAAAAATTGAAAAGGATAGAAAACAGAGAAGATAAAAGTGCAGCGGTGGGAGTGAGAGGGTTTAGTCTGTGAGAAAGAGAGGGCTTACGGAGAGAAGGGGAAGCGTTAGGAGGAAGCTTCGAGAGAGGGATATTAGGGAGAGAAGGGGAAGCGTTAGGAGGAAGCTTCAAGAGAGGGATGGGCTGAACTGTACAAATCCCCATTATTATTTATTTCTGATTTGAAGAATGTGGTGAGATTAGAGATTCAATGTTTCCTTTTATACAAAGTGTCGTTTTTAGGGTTTCATTTCACTCTCTTTCCATTTCCTTTTTTTTTCTATTTTGTGATTTTATTTTATCTAATTATACTTTTATTTTTTAAACTTTAAAATAATTCTGATTCTATTTCTTTACATTTAAAACAATTTATTTTAGTCCTTCGAAATGAAAAACTATATATAATGATTAGAGAGTAAAATCATATTATTAAATTTTGAAGAACTAAACTAATGTTTATTTATGTAATAAAAAATAATTAAGTATTATACTTAAATTTTGTTAACAGTAGCGGAGCTTTATTGGTGTAAAGTGATCTTGGCTCTTTTTCTCTAAAAGTTTTTTCATCTATATGAATTAATATAGATTAATATACAGATAAAAAATTAATTTTAGCATATTTTATATATTTAATAATTTAAATTTTTTGTACTTATTTCGACATTTGCAAAATATTAACGCTGTCTGTTTGGTGCAACAATGAGTATTTCCTTCCAATCGATCAACTTTTTTATATTTTTGTATCCGATCAAAAGAGAAACATAAATAACTATGTTTATAATAAATTATACTTTGTATATTGTAGCGTGTAATCAATTATATATCACCGCGGTTGTGGCTCCAACCGTGGTGGTATCTTTGCATAATATTATTTAAAATTTATTTTTGTGCCTATCATTGCGGTTCTGGAAACAACCGCGGTGATATCTCCCTGTAGTAATTTGTTCTAATATTTGTATATTTTACTATCGCGGTTCTTACACCAATCGCGGTGGTATTATTGCACTTAATTTTAAAAATGTCACCGTGCTTTTTTTTAATGCGGTTTTCTGTTAACCGCGGTGATATCCTGTCGTCAAATGTGTTTTTTCTACTAGTGTTGTCTGGATGCATTCTTTTACCTAATTTTGTGTCATATTTTAATTTTAATTTTCACATGTCTTACTAAGCTTTAAATTTCTGAATCCTTCAATCTTTTTAGAGTATTATTTTGTTCTTTTTATTTTTCATTAATTTCTTAAAAATTGTCTTTAAAAAATTTTACACAATCTTCCCAAGTCTATAACATGAAAACCTAATTACTTAGCTTGTTTTTTCTTCTTGTTTTGAATTCTTCTTTGCTTGTAGTTTCTAGCAAAGTTATGAAAACTTCTCCTTAGCTTTTTACTGCATAGCCAAGAGCTAATTGAGCCATTTCCTTCAATTCTTGAGTTGAAGTTTGTGCTTAAACATGACCTGTACAATTGCTATAGTTGGTTTGAAGTAGAATTGGAACCTAAGTTGTGAATTGTTTGCAAAATTGAATGAAGCAAAATGAAATGCATGGCTTATTATACTTAAAAAATGAAATAAAAACTAATAATTTAAAAATAAAAAGTGAAGGTCGAACCATATACAAGTAAAAAAAGAAAAGAATAGGATAATTCACACAACACGTTCCACTTTTAGATGCATGTGCTTACTTTTCTAATTGATTACATAACTTGAATTGTGTGTAAATCATCTTTGAGTGAAATTTTACTTGTTAATCTCCACTACAACTGCAGCTATATTCTTTCTATATGTTCCTAATTCAACTTGTTTAATTTTCTTGTTTTAACACTCACATTCTAGTCCTATTCTTTATGTTCATTTTAAGTGTCTTCTCTTGAAATTTGCCTTAATTTTTACTTGTCTTTTCTTTGAACTTCCTTTGAATTTTGTATATAATATTTCATTTGAATTTTTCTATTTCAAATTTTGATTTTCTTGATATTTTCTTCATACTCTTAAGTGGAAGAGAAAATGTTTATTACTTCATTTGTTTCTTGAAACTCACCTCTCTTTAAAGCAACACTTTTAGGTGTTGTTGGAGATTTATTGAAGCTACTTTTGTGATGATTTTGGAGGCAAAGAAGGAAAGCTTGAAGTGTTTAAACACTTGAGAAAGAGGCATGATTAAGAGTTGGACTGAAAACACAAAGAAAAGTAACCAAAGAAGAAAACTAGATTTGTGATGTCCATCACTAAGGCCTAAACATGGCTACTTGCATTTGTGTTGTATACATTTTATCATAAAATTTTGTTGTAATTTTCCTAATTTTTATTCTTCTTTCATTTCTTAGGTGTCTTAGGAATATGTCTTTGGTACAATCTATCTCCCAATTTAAACATTGTAATAGTTTCGTCTTTGACTCGTAAAAGTGTCCCAAGAGGCTCTAAGTGTCATTGTCTAGTTTACATTTTGAAGTTTAATTTCCTTCAGAGTTTTCACTAGTTCTGTCGCAACCGGGATCACGATGAAGACGACGATAAAAAAAAATAATAAAAATGAGTTTGAAAATTTAAGAAAAAGGGAGAGGATAAGGCTAGTTTACGAAAACCGGGTCTAGATCCGGGAGTCGGTTACGTGTATGGAAGGTATTAGCACCCCCACAACGCCCGTCCTATGACGGTACCTTTAATTAAATAAGTAAAATGAGTGTATTTTTAAAATGTTTATTTTCCCAAATAATAGAAATAAAAAAAGATTTTTATTTTAAAGGACCCAACAAGGATCGACCTTGCTCCTACGTATTTCTATACGTGATAGAAAATCAGGACTACGTAGTTCTTTAGTAGAAAATTGGTTGTTTGTTGTTGATATTTTTTAATTTTTGAAATTTTTGATGTTTTTTATATTTTTTAAATTTGATACTTTTTGAAATTTTATGGAGAAAATTTCGTGATAGATATCGCATGACGCGCATGGTCTTTTGATTATCTAAACGAAACATTTTTCAAATTAAAACCCGCATGACGTGTACGACCATTTGGGGTTTAATCGAAATTATTTAAAATAAGACCAAAAGGAAAGAGAAGAAAAAAAAATTAATCCCTTGTATTTTTATTTATTCTATATTTTTCTTAAATTCCTACAAATTTTAGATTAAAAAATAAAGAAATGAGATAAAAATTATTTTTATAACGATAATATATTTTTTTAAAAAAATTCAAATCAATTAATAGAAATATTAGGTGTCTAAAATAATAAAGCAAGTGGATCTCATTGTACAATGCTGTTACGAAAAAAAAAGTGTAAAACTCAAGTTCCTTTCCTTTTTTTTTTATAAAATGGAAGAATAAAAAAGGAAACAAATGAACCAAAAAAGTTGAGTTACAACACCATTCAATTGGACCTTTTTATTATCACTATTTATTTATTATCTTTTGATAAAATAAATAAATGAAACTAAGCACTCACAATATCTCAATTCACTCACGTTGGTCACTGTGAAAAAGTAACTTTAATTGGCTAAGAAACCTTGCCACCTTGCCATAAATTCAATTACACGCTGTCGCAACCGGGATCACGACGGGGCGATCCAAAAATTTATTTTAAAAATATTTAGATAATTAAATAGAGATTTGGAGTCGCCACTACAGTTTATTATGGAAAACCATAGAAAAACCAAAAAATAAATAAAAAAATATCTACGAACCAGATTCCAAGATTCGGGAGTCGGTTACGTGCGGGGAAGGTACTAGCACCCCGCAACGCCCGTACTAAGACAATATCTTTAATCAAATTGATAGAAATAAGTATGACTTTTTTTTCTAAAGTATTATTTTTCCCAATTAAGATAACAATCCCATCAAATAATAAAAACGAGCAAGTATAATTATAAAAATGCCTATAAATACAAAGCAAATAAACAAAGAAAATATTTTATTATTTTTATTTGGATGATATTTGGTTTGTGTATTTAAGAAGTGGGGTTAACATGGCGTAGAAGGTGGTTTGGTTGATGATTATTGGAATGGAATGGAAAGGTGATGGAGATTCATGGTGGGGATGTACAATGGAGATGCAGGGCAAAAACTATAATGCAAAAACATTGTAGAATTATGCGTTCATGGAGATGCATGTTGATGAAATAAGAATAATTGTGGGTGCTTTTCTATTTTATGCCATGAATGAATGTACAAGCAAAAACGAAAAAAACATACCTGGTGCCTAGTCTTTTCTTTCTCAGTGTGCTTTAGTCTTTTCTCTCTTCTCAATATTCTCTCTCTCGTTCTCTTTTTAGTCTCACTAATGATCCGTGTCCCTCTTTTTCTTTCTTTCTCTTAATATATCTCATTTTCCTTTTTCTTATTTTAATTAATATTTTTAAATCCAAGTGGTTCAGAGAAGTTACCAATCTTTGACTCCTTCTCCTTATTATTTATATTTTTTTAAAATTAATATTAAAAATGAATCTACCTAGGAATGAGACTTAAGCCATTTTCCAATGGTAATAATTCATTATTCATTATTAATTTTATTTTTATATAGTGGAGAACGAGAGTTGTTATCTGAGTAGTTTCAAAATTATTATTTACCAATATATATTTTTTTTAAAAACAATACGTGGAGTTAAGATGTGAGAACATGGAAGTCTACTGCCATTGACTCATTCTTTTTATTATTTTTTATTATTTATTTATTATCTTGAACGTGCAAATCAAGTAAGCAGTTTGAAAGCAGTCTTCCTTTCTTTTTGTTTTTTATTATTTATTCTCCTTTTCTAATATATATTTATTTTTATTTTGTTTTTATTATTATTTTCTTAACAAATTTTTAATGGACTGATTTCCCTTACTTTGTTTCTTTTTATGAATTTTATTTTAAAACTTTATTCATAGAATATAATGGAACCAAAACCTTTTTTATTTAAATGACAAAGTATAATAAAACTAAATAACACACATTTTTATTTTAATTTTTATATTTTTTATAATTTGAAATAATTTTATTTGTCCGGACAAAATTGGGTGTTGACACACGCAAATTTCATTATTGTGCCACATCACGTCATTCTTTTTTTAATTCATTATTCTTTCTTCTTCCTTTTAATTTTTCGGTGCCAAAAATCCTTGAGTCAAACTTAAGCACCAAACCTGTACCTCACAATTGCGTTTCTATACTTAGATTACTCTTCTTATTATTTTTATTTATTCAATGACAAGACAATTGGGTCTAATCATTTTTCTTACATATCTCTCACTTCCTTTACCAAGAACCCTAAAATGCTCCAGGGTTGGAAAAGAGGGAACATTGGGGTGCAACACCGTTTAATGAAAAGGGGCTGCGATACCCTTGCGTACTAAGGGAACGAGAGCGAGGGAGAAAGGGGAAGAAGAATGCGACGAAGATGGTAGTTTTCGGGGTTCTTATGTGAGGTGGTGACGCGGCGGCGTTGTTCAACAGCGTGGACGGAGGCGTGAGGCTTGTGAGATGGGGAGGAAGATCTCAGTGAATGGTGGACCAACATTGGAGAAGTTTAAAGGAGGTTTTGAGTGTCTTGGTTCGTTTGGTCTATGTATCTATTGTTTCACTTATGGTTTTGTTTGGTTTGTAGGTGAAGAGCTCAAATGTGAGAAATTTATGATTTTTTTTATCCATGATATTCGTTTTATTTTACTTGGTGCAAGGTGCTGAACACATGGCGCAGGAAAATATGCAAGATACGTATGTGTAACAATGAAACATTGGGATAATGAAACAGTAAGACCAAAGACAGGGTAAGCAAGTTACCAACCTTATGCGTCGTTCCCTTCCTCTGTTGGTCTTTCTTTTTCTCTGTTGCTCTATGCGTCGTTCTCTTCCTCTGTTGCTCTTTCTTTTCTGTTTCAATCCTCTATTGGGTCTCCAGAGTAGTGATTGGGGAAAAAGGGGTTTTTCAAAATTTGAATGAGAGCTCCAGAGGAGTCTTGGAGAATGAGTAGGAAAAAAAATTGTTGTTGTGGGAGCCCTGTCCTCATATTAAAAAGAAGGAGCCTTGAAGTAGTACCCCTGCTCAGCAAAAAAGATCCGTTGGAGGGTTGACTTGGGTATGTGTTTGAAAGGACAATGTTTGGCAGCGGCAAGAAGGTTGACAGGGGACAATTTGTTAGGATGGGGAAATTTTGATTGCAGGAGGTGGCTTTGTTGAGGGCAACGTTACATGGAAGCATTGCAGGTAGTAGGCAGCAGACGAAAGCACTACAAGGGGCAGAAGCATGAACAAGGTTTGGAGGGCTGAGGGCATAGCTGGTAAAGGGAGGATCCTCACTGAATTTAGGCAAAAAAGGAAAAAAGATCCTCCAATTTCGAATCTCCCCTTTTTGTTATTTCTCAATTTTAATTTTAATTTTAATATTTTTTTTTTGTAAAATAAAATTATATACATGGAAAAGAAAAATATTTTGTTTGATTATTATTTTTTGATAAAGAATGTAAAACTAACAAAATGATAAGAGTAAAAAATTTTGCTTTTCACTATTTCATCTTTCCCAAAATGAGAAAGAGGTAAAAAGAGAAATTAAACTACATCATTAATTATTTTTACATTCTGAAAATGAAAGAAAATAAGAAAAAAAAATCCAAAATTCTAATTAAAAGAGAAACTTTTTATTATTAATATTTTGAGAAATTATTAAATAAATCCGGACAAAATTAGGTGTTGACAAGTTCCATCATATCTATGGAAAATTTAGGAATCGTCTCCAAAACATTTAGTGGACATGCTTTTGTGTTAGCATAAAATTTCGCTTCCAATGACAAGTGCACCAGTTGCAAATGTAGCATAAAATTCTAAAGAAATCGACATTGTGGCTGATTATATGCATGTCTTGATCAATTTAATCCACTTGCTACAAAAGCCTAGTCTGACCAACATGTAGTACATAAAATTCCAATCTATAAAATCATAGGCTTTTTCATGTCCACTTTCACAACTAGTCCGCTTCTTTTTTCCTTCTTAAGGTAATCCACTAATTTATTAGCAATAAGAATATACTACCCAACATACCCCTCCTACTTAGGAATGTTGATTGTCTCTTATCTATTTCTTTTGAAAGAACATGCTTCAACCTATTTGCTAGAATTTTAGAAGTCATTTTATACAAACATCTTACCAATAAAATAGGTCTGAAGTCATTCAAAGTATTTGGGTTCTCCTTCTTAGGAACTAGGGTGATGAAAGAAGCATTACAACATCTCAGAATGTACCTAGATACTTTCTACCACAAGTCATGAACTTGAGTCTCTACCGTATGGGATTAAAAAGCTTTAAAATAGTTTGATCATTTGTTTCACATAGAGTTCCTCATAGACTTCCACCTTTATGAGAGCAAAAAAAAACATCAAATAGATTTAGTTATTGGAGTTAGCCTACCCAATAGGCCAACTTATAGGATCAGCCCCCAAGAAACTAAAGAGATAGAGTACCAAGTAAGTGACTTTATGAAGAAGGGTTGAGTATAAAAGAGTCTCAGTCCTTGTGCTATCTCAATCTTGTTTGTCTCCATGAAAGATGGGACTTGGAGAACGTGTACATATTGTAGGACCATTAATAACAATTCTAGAATATAGGTATCCAATCCCTAGGTTAGATGATATGTTAGATGAGTTCCATGGAGGTAACAACTTTTCCAAAATTGATCGCAAGAATGGATACCATTACATATGAATCAAAGAAGGTGATAAATGGAAAACTACTTTAAGACCATGTTTAGACTGTATGAATGGTTAGTCATGTCTTTTGGCTTGACTAATGCTCTTAGCACCTTCATGAGGTTAATGAATCATGTACTTCGGGATTGCATACATAGGTTTGTGGTCGTCTACTTTGATGATGTTTAAATCTATAATAGGAGTCTAGATGAGCACATAGGTCATCTTAGACAATTCTGAATTATTTTAAGGGACTATCACCTCTTTGCCAACATTGAAAAATGTACCTTTTGTAAGGAAAATATAGTTTTTTTTGGTTTCATGGTATGAAAGATGGTGTTTGTGTAGACGCTAAGAAAATGAAGGTTATCAAAGACTGGCCCACCCTCAAAATTGTAGGAGAAGTCTGAAGCTTTCATGGTTTAGCTATATTTTATATAAGATTTGTGAAGGGCTCCTCTACACTAGTCACACTTCTTAATGAACTTGCTAAGAAGGATGCTCCATTCATACGGGGTGAGAAACAAGGAAAAACTTTTCAAAACTTAAAAGATAAGTTAACCCATACATCTATTCTAGTTTCTCTAGATTTTTCCAAAACATTTGAACTAGAGTGTGATGCCTCTAAGGTTGGAATAGGTGAAATGTTACTTCAAGGTGGAATCCTATTGCATACTTTAGTGAGAAACTTTGTCAATCCACCTTCAACTATCCCACCAATGACAAAGAGCTATATGCTTTAGTCAAGGTCCTCCAAAATATGGGAGCACTACTTAGTGACTAAGGAATTCATCGTAAACACTAATCATGAGTCATTTAAGTATCACTAAGGGCAAGGAAAAATGAATATGAAACATGCTTAGTGGGTAGAATTTTTGAAGGAATTTTGTTATGTTATCAAACATAAAAAAGGGAAGAGTAGTGTGGTAGTTAATGCTTTATCTAGAAGACACACATTATTCATCTCTTTGGGCTCTCAAATCTTAGGCTTAGATAACATAAAGGAGTTGTTTGAGGATGACATTAACTTTACATTCTTATTTGCACATGTCTCAAGAAGTCTCTTAATGGGTTTTACATTTCCGAGGTGTATCTTTACAAAAGGGGAAACTTTATATACTCCAAGAATCAATTAAGAAGCTTATACTCCAAGAAAGTCATGGAGATGTCTTATGGGAAATTTATAGTGATAAAACTCTTACTCTTTTGATAAAAGAAATTTATTAGCCACACATGAGGATAAATGTTTAAAGGTTTTGTTCTAGATGCATAGCTTGTATTCAACTAAGTTTAGAGTAATGCCTCATGGATTTTGTGCTTGGTCTCCTAAGGACCCAAAGGAGTTAGGGTTCTATCTTTGTGGTAGTGGATTATTTTAGCAAAATGACTCATTTTATACCATGTCACAAATTAAATGATACTAACTATATCTCAAGATTATTCTTCAAAGATGTTGTCAGATTTCATGGTCTACCCAATACTAGAGTGTTTGATAGAGATGTGAAGTTCCTAAGTCATTTTTGAAAAACTCTTTAAGAAAGACTTGAAACTAAACTCCTGCCCTCCACCACTTGTCACCCTCAAATTGACGGCCAGATTAAGTTAGTGAATAGATCCCTATCCATTTTGTTGAGGGCAATCTTATAAGGCACAAGTCTTGGTATGAATATCTTCCTCATATAGAGTTTTCTTAAAACTAAGTAGTCCACAAGATTACTAATCTTTCTCCCTTGAGGTTGTTTACGAATTTAACACTCTCACACCTCTTGATTTACTTTCACATCCAGATATAACTTCTTTATTTCATAAAAAAGGAATGTATAAATATGAGTTTATCAAGAAGTTTCATGAGAAGGTAAAAGACTAGATTGAAAAACAAACTCATAAATATGTTGAATACAACAACAAAGGGAGAAGGAAACTTACTTTTGAGGAAGGAGACTGGGTTGGGTTACACCAGAGAAAGGAAAGGTTTTCCTCTTAGAGAAAGTCAGAACTTAGTCTAAGAGAAAATGGTCTATTCCAAGTTCTCTGAAAAATCAATGATAATACATATAGACTAGATCTCCCACTTCATTATAGAGTCAAACTCATTTTTAACATATGTGATCTTACTCCTTTTACAGAGATTGTTGATTATGAAACTAATCTAGATCTGAGGACAAATTCTTTTGAAGAGGTGGGCAAGAGTGGCAATACATTTATATATAGTCCTCTTACCTCTTGCAAAACTCACATTTGAATGAATGAGAATTGATTTACTTGTCTCTTTGTTTTAAGGTCAAAATGGAAGTAATTTTCTCTTTTCTCCTTCAAGAATCCTACCTTAAAAAGAGGAACATGGGTTTCTCTTTTGAAATTTGACATTGTAATAGTTTTCTAAGTCTTTCACGTGTGCTTAAGGATACTTCTATCTTTATCATTCTACAATTATCATTGTTACTTATATCAAAACAATCTTATTTATTATGATCAAGTGATTTATGAAAACTTGAAATCAATTTTTATTATAAGGCACACAATCCTTCTATATTCTTTTCATATCTTGAAGTTACTATTTTCGTTCTCATACCAATTTCTATTTGTAAAATACATATAAATCATTTAGAAGTTTTGTAACATGTAAAGAAAAAAAGACTAGTGAAAAACTTGTATCTATATATCCATTTACCACAATTTTATGTCAACAATTTAGTATCATCATGCGTTTTACATTTCTTTTATAATTGTTTCTTTTACCGTTAGTGAAGCTCATTTTACCATTTATCTTTAAACATTTTTCTATTTTGATTTCATATATCTCCAAATCAACTTCTAGTTTTAAAGTATATTTATGGAGATTATGATAAAATTATCTTCTTGAATTAAAACTTACATTTATAATAAGTTGGAAAATCTAAAGGTAATTTACTTGGTTCTTAAATGTAAATAACTATTTGCTTTCATATAAATCTAAACACAAAAAAAATTCATAAAGATGTATGAATTACATTTTGATATGTTTAATCTGGGTATTCAAATCCTTTTAGAAATAAATATAAAAATATTTCCTTTCACAATTAATTTTATTTTATTTTTTGTATGAATTTCCGAATCTCTTTAACTATTAACTTTCATTCACTTAAACTAAAAAATTAGGGATTATTAATCTAAATATAAAGAACTGGTGTTATTTGTTTGAAATGTACATAAAAAATTAGGGTTTAGTGTTTAATAACAACTTTCAAACACCAAAACTAGTTTTTTGAGACTTTTTTTAGGCAGAAACGCGGTATAGTAGTTGAAGTGTGTGGTCTTTTTCTTATTATATTTTTACCCTCAAATTTCAGTCCACGATGTCTATATTTGAACATATAAAAAGTGAAGTCAACGGTCAGAAACGTAGGCTAAAACATTTGTCTATATATGTTTTCTCAATCTCCCTCCCATTTCAATTTCCTCGTAACAGTTTCAGTTTTTTGACGTTGCTGCTGAACTCAAGTCCTGAGATGAGAACTTCAACCACAAAGTTCGAATCCCTTAACGGTCCACGTCCTTCTTCATTGACCATCAACAAATATTCTCATTTGATTCGCAAGCCTTCATCATCTTCCACATCTCACGTTGCATTGACCAAATCCCAGAGCAATAATCCCGTCATCATCTACACGAAATCGCCGAAGATAATTCACACGAAGCCTCGAGATTTCATGGCTCTGGTTCAAAGACTAACCGGCATGTCAAACTCCAACGAACAGCTCTTGGACGATGCCACTTCCTCTCAGAATTCTGGGTCTCTTACGTCTGATGGGTCCAACAAGAGACAAGGGAATGATGAAGAACAAGGGGAAGATCTTGGGGTTGGTCTAAGCTATGTAAAGGAAGAGCCTTTTCTTCATTCTAACATGGATTTTTCGGATTTGCCTATTTTCACGCCAAATTCCGTGTGTAAATATGCAGGTTCGGCATTTGGGTTTCTGAGTAATTTGTTATCACCTTCAGGAATGGAATTCATGAAAGAATTGCCTGAATATTAATGGAACCAAGTAGTTAAATTTGGATGCCTTGTTTTTCTACATGTACATGAGATGAATCTTATTTTCCCAGATTGTGATTTGTAAGATCAATGTCTTTGCTACGTGACGTAGGTTTGTGTTTTAGTTTTTTTTTTTTTTTTAGAAAAATTACACACTGGCAAGCACAGCTAGAATTTTCTGGCTAGGGTTATCTAACTTGTGAAAGATATTGGACCACATTGGATTATCTGTTATATTCTGTAGCCACTTGTTTTTTTTAGTATCTTTCTTGCTTATTATATAAAGGCTGCTATTCTAGTCTTCTTCAATTATTTTGCACTGTTGATTTGTGAAACCAGGGGTATGCTCTGAATTCTTCTGTCGTATTCATCATGGTTTAATATATAATTTGAATGTGGACGTCTAATGCACTTAGCCTCTTAATTAATATGAAAAGTGCTGAGCAAACAAATTAATACGAAGGGCAAATGCTAGTTGTTTCTCAAATAACCATAGGTCGATATTTTTGCCAAAGAAATCAAACATTAGACTTCTAATCTTTCTTTTACAAGTTAATTTTGAAATGTTAAATTAAGTTAAATTTGTTTTTATTTAAATGATATTACACTTTATTTCAGTTAAACTCTTTTTTGATAAAGTTTATTGGGTCTATAATATTATTTATTATTATATTGTTATCAAATAAAATAAATATCCTATTTCATCGTTTTTAAACTAAATAAGCATATCCAATTCTATTCTTGAGATAACTAGTCTTCGAAAGTGAGAAACTGAGGAGGTAGTTGATGATCCTACCTTGTCCATAAAAATAGTTAAAATAAAGTATATAGTTATAGTAAGTCTATTTAGAACTTTGATCAAGAACTTATCAGGAGATTGGGTCTGATTGAGCTTAATTGGGCCTCCAAACAAATTTTAGACCCAAATTTAAAAAAAAAAAAAAGATCATTATAGAGATTGTGGAGCTTTCAGATTACAAGACATTTATTTATAAAAATTGTATAAAGTAGTGTAGAATTTATTTTGGGTCTTGTATTTTGGGACAAGTAAAATAGGATTTTGGGCCAAGTAGTGTAGGATTTTGGGCCTTGAATACCATAAAAACAAGTGGACAACAACCTTTGAAAGAAGCCTCTAAGAAGGCGTCACCTAGAAAAATGAGTCTAAGAAGACACCATATAACACTTCAAGTAGAACTTACATGAAAGCTTCTTCTCCTAACTTCTTTTGCCACTTCTTCCCCTCTCATTGTAGAGTATTTGAAGCTTTGGTTCCAAGCTATCTTTGCCACATGATACTCTTTTAATGAGAGGATCATCTCCACTCATGGCTTGCCACTTGTCAAGCTTCTATTAGAGAGTTTTTGAGAAACTTGCAAGACAAGTCATCTTTAGGTTTATAAATAGATGACTCTTTTAATTAAAAATTCAGCTTTCGAATATATAAGAATTGAAGTGTTGTCCAAATGTCTCTTCTTGTTCTAGAAGCTCTTTCTATAGTAGTCTCAATTTTCAATACTCTCTCTAGTTTCCTCCTAAGAATGTTGGCCTTTCACTTCCTACTCCATCTCACACGTCTTATACGCTTCAACTTCCGCTGCATCTTCTTCAAACTACATTAAACTCACACACTCATGGAAGGAGCCAAGGTGAAGCATGAAATTGAAGCAAGAATTGCATCACCTGTATAACTTACATCCATTATTTTACATTTCTCATATGAGGCAATATGATTTCAATCCTTCCCAAGTTATTGAACTCTATTTAGTACAAGTGAGGGATAATCTCACCTATGATGCAGTTCCTATAGACATTAGCGACAAAAGATTAAGGCGACTACATTGCAAAGTAATTCTTTTAATAAAAGTTCATTGGAGCATAAATGACAAAGAAAATTGGACTTAGAAATATGGGGAGGAAATGTGAGAATTTTATGCTAAGTTAGATCATTTTTGTGGATGAAATTTCAGAAAGGGTGGGAGAGTTTTAACACCCAAAAACAACTACATCTTAATAGACTTAAATAATTATGTATTTTCTTTTTCTATGAAACGTAATTAAGGTTAAATGTTAATTAAAATAAAATGTATTTCATCTTAATAATTAGAGAACAATTTCAAAGAAATTGAACAAGACTCAAAACCTTATTAACATTTTGTTAGCAAAATTTGCAATGATGGCAAATAAACCAATCACAAATGTAGCAAGTATTAAATATATCGTTCTCTCTCAAGAGACTTATGGAACACAAAATAATTTATATGATTATAATAAATTTAGACTCAAGAAACGTGTAATTCAAATGTTGTTCAGAAAATAAAATTTAAAAAAAAAATAAATATTTTTAGCATTTTTGTATCAACACTTAGAACAAAAAAAAAGGATAAAATGTGAATAGAATGAAATTGTCAGGGTTAGATTTCACCAAACATCACTCTCATGTATGAAAATAATTTTCTTTTTTTCAATCACTAATCAATGTCAACCCACAAAATTAATCAAACCTGGTTCCTCAGCAAATGATCTGGGGATTATCTATTAACCGTCAATTCCTTGATCAGTTATATAAATGAATCTTGCATTCACGCAAGGGTCTTAATGACAACAAATGAATCACACTTTATTCTAGACACGAGCTTTCATCCGGTAAATTAATTTAATTCTAGATTCAAAAGATATTTTTCAATACTCTTAAGAATCAATGATCAAGTTATAGATCTGTATAACAAGCATAAGCATAAAATTAATATACTGATGTATTGAAAGAAAAATATATATGATAAGACATAATATAATCCCAAATATGATTGCAAGAGAGTTCCATCTGATTACATCTAACCCCTATGATAATGGGTTTAACTCTTCATAGTCATGAGAACACCAAACAACCAACAAGTACAATGGAAGAGGGTGGATTAAACCCAAACTCTCCTAAGCTACCTCCAAGTTTGACTTTTTATGATTTCTAGTTGAAGATACAAAAATCTAATAAGAAAGGTTTCTTAAATAGAATATGTTATTTTGTTCTCGCACCTAGCCCAACAAAGTAGCCCACTGAAAAAAAATGAATTCTATTGCAATTTCAGCATTTTTGGTCCATTTTCAGCATCTTAAGCTCGACCCACAAAACTTGCGTCCGGCTCAGCTTTCTTGAAATTGGCCCATGTTGTGAGCCTAACCTAATTGCCAACATTAACATTACAATTTTGTCCTCATGTACTGCTCAAGATTCTAATCTTGCTTTTTTCTTTACCCAAATGTCCAAATGCTTCCTGTTCATTTATTTGATAAAATTAATGGGATTCTGAGTAAAATTTGTAGAAAAACTCAAGTAACAAATTATTTATAAAAAAAACAACTTATTTATAAAGACATGAGATTTAACAGGTTCCAAACTTAGAAAGAATTGATTTCATTATAAAAATAAGTCAAAAAAACATCATATAAGTTAACTCTATCACATTTCTAATGTGTTATCATATTTATTAGTGTAATTTTATATTTCTATAAACACAATTAGGTTGAGTGCATGTAAGTATTAATTTCATAAAAAACTTGTGTGTTAAGTCTATAATAAAATTTAGTCCAAAATATAGAAGCTAGTAAAACTAGAAGTCGACCAGAAAGAAATTGAGTTCTATGATCTAAGATGTAGGGTGCCAATCTATAACTAGATAAACTCTAAGAAGAAATCTTCCCCCAAAAGAAATCCCATGTCATAAACAAAAATACGTGCCTTGAAACTCATTTATTCCAAGAATAAGGCATATAAGAAAAAGGCAAAATCTCCAATTCTAAAGGTTGTTTTGCCTTACCTTTTTGGGTAAAGAAATTTGAAACACCTCTGGCCAATTATGGCATGTCTTGTTCATGCTTAATCACTACAAAAAAAAATGGGTTTTAGCAACCACCAAAATTGGTCATTAAATGATCAAAAATTGATCGCTAAACACGGTAGTGTCCGAAATAGCGACAAAAAATGAGTAGTGGTGAAAATCGTAGTCGCTAATATAGTTTATTATGGAAAACTATAAAAAAAATGTTTGCGAACCAAATATGGATTCGGGAGTCGATTACGCGTGCGGAAGATATTAGTACCCCCACAACGCCCTTCCAAAGACGATACCTTTAATCAAACAAGAGAAATGCGTGTGGTTCTAAAAATGTTATTTTTCTCAATAATAATAATAATAATACAGATTCAATTACAGCAAATCAAAAATAAAAATAAAAAACAAGACAAAGAAAATTATTTTTTTATTTTTGGGCCCGACAAGGATTGACCTTAATCCTACGTATTTCCATTCATGATGAAAAATCAGGGTTAACTTAGTTCTAGCTTGAAAAGAAAATTGTTTGATACAAAATTTGATATTTTTTAATTTTGAAAAATTTACATTTTTTTAATTTTTTTATTTATTTGAAATAAAATATTATTTATTGATTTATTAAGAAAACAAAGAAAATAATAATAATAATAATAATAATTAAACACATTAGACACAAATAATAATTTTATGATGCAGAAAACCAATACTTGAGACTCAAAAATAAAAAAATAAAACACAGCACAACTATTTCATACAAAGTGGACAGAGCCCAACTTTGTATTAATTTTGCATTGGGTAAACCCAAAATGCTGCACCTCCATTTTATTTTAGTGAGCCCAAAAATGTTGCACCTCTATTTTATTTAAGTGAGCTCGAAAATGTTGCACTTTTTTTATTTTTTTTTCACATTGCACCATATTTTATACCCAAATTGCAGTTCCTCTTCTTCAATGTCATTAGGCCAGACCCACTTTATAATTCTATGCACCTCATAACCCAATGTCTCATTAGGGTTGATATGGAGAGGAGAAAAGGGCAGCAGTGCCGCTTAGGTCCTCTCTCTTTGCAGAGAAACGATTGTTGTGTCGTGATGCAGTGACAATACTTGGGTGGTGCTGCAACGGCAAATTGGTGAATGAAGCTAAACTAAGGCTGTGACACATCATAATGGTGCGACTTCCAATGAAGGTGGTAGGTGACGTGATGATCACCGATGGCGCGAGGCTATTTGGGTTCTTTTTTTTTTGTTGGAAATGGGTTAAGCTTAAGGTTTGGTTATGTTTCTGTTGTGCTATAGGGTTTGGGTTGATGGTGTTTGGAGGCTGGCGAGGATTCTGGACTGTTTGGGTGATGCCGTGATGGTTCACCGATAGCGTGATGATTCCTTCCTCTTATTTTTTTTTTTTTTTTGGTTTTGTTTGATGAATGTTGTGGTTGAATTATGATGCAAGTTTTTGTATTCTCTGGATATCGGATTTATGATGCAGTTTGGATTGAAGGTTCTGACCTATTATAACAGGTGCTCTATAGTTCAAGGACGTATTCTGTGTGAATTATGATAGGTTCTAATTGGTCTTGTCTATGTTCTGATTGGTATTTGTTTGGCTTATGATGAGTGCTTTGTGGTTGGATGTGTTTTTTTTGGATTATGATAGGTTCTGATGTGTTCTGATGTGGTTTCAAGTTCCTGTTTGGCTTTGATTTTCTATTGGGAAGGATTATGATTCTGATAGGGTTTAGAGTTCCTGTTTGGATTATTTTTTTATTTGGGAAGATTCTGATAGGGTTTAGGGTTCCTGTTTGGCTTTTTTCTTTAATGTGGGAGGATTCTGATAGGGTTTAGGGTTCCTGTTTGACTTATTTTTTTATTTGGGAGGATTGTGATAGGGTTTATATAGGGTTCCTATTTGGCTTTCTTTTTATTTGGGAGGATTCTGGTAGGGTTTAGGGTTCCTATTTGGCTTATTTTTTTATTTGGGAAGATTCTAATAGGGTTTAGGATTATTCTGAATTTTTTGTGATTGCTTGAGGAATTTGGCTTCTGCATTGGTGGAATAAGAGATCGTGTGGAGCAACACTCTCTTGTCTTGGTTGGAAAATTGAGAAAGTGCATGAAACAACAATCTTCTGGCAGATACAATATGTGGAGATGTGTTTTAGGCAGCAACTCCAGATATAATGTAGAACTCTTTCACAATGTAATTTTATCTATTACACACGGTATAAAAACACTAACATTTGATAATAAAATTGTCACAGAATCAGACAAGCAAACAGGGCAACCATACAAATGACAATTACAAAGGAGCAAACGAGTAAGACACACCAGTTGCAGATGTTTTCCTTTAAGTCTGTTTACTTCAAGTTGTTTCCTCCAATTGTGAAATATGACTGTTTTTTAGACTCTAAAGTTCTTGATTTTTTTTTTTTTATATTCTCTCTATATGGCTACCTATATTTTTTATTTCTTTCCTTTTCTTTCTGTGTGTTTTATAAAATTTCTTCAGACCTTCCAAATTACTCTATTAATGAATTTTTAATTGTTGCACTTTATTGAAAAGAAATTAAAAAATTAATCACCTTAATCATAATTATTTGCAACTAAGCAAAATAATCACCTATTATTAAAATTTTACAAAACAGACTCTCCTTAAAAACTACCAACTCACTCATTCAAATTTTCAATTAATTTTTCAATTTTTTAATTAATTTCATGCATTAAAAATGGACAAAAGAAATAGAAACTAAAAGTAAAGGGAAGAAAACCAAAAAATAAAAAATAAAATAAAAGCAACCTAGATTAATGACAATGAAGGTGAGTAATTAACTAGAATATTTATAAAAAAAATGTAGAGACATAGGTTGAATGTGCTAAAAGGAGAAAGAGTGAGGATAGTAATTAATGAAGAGGGGTGCAAATAATAATTTTACTTTCTAATGCACCCTTAATGGGTTGGACCCCAACCGAACTGATTAAACTGAGTCACAACTGTTTTATTTTATTTTTCTAACTGAACCTCTAATGAATTTGGTTTCATTCAATTGTTATTATTTTTTTATTTTTTTGCAATCTATATTAAAATGAACCAAAATCCCTTTCTTTTATTGTTTTTTTATTTAATTTTTTTTCCATAAATATAAAATGAGACTAAAATTCTTTTTTTTAATTTTTTTAGAAAACAAATTTTATTCAACCTTACTTCTTCTTCATTTTATAAGTTACACTGATGACATATAGAGAATTTCCTTCCTACTTGAACTTGTTTCTTAGATATAAATTATATCAGTAAATTTGATGAAAGAAATTTTTATGATTGTTTCTTTAAAAAAAGTGACCGAATTAAAATTATTGAAAATAATGAAATAAAATTAAAACAATTATAGTAAAATAAAGAAAAAAATAGATTACTTAACCTAATTTACGTTTAAGGAATGATTGCAAGTGGAGTTTGTGAGTATATTTTATTTGTTCTGTTGGTGGTTTAAGATGGTGGTGATCGTCAATTTTATAAAATGTTCAGTGACATGTAATTTTCAATCCAACCCCATAAGCCAACCATTTCATCATTAATTAAGGGATAATCAATAATTGCCTTTCATATGACATAGAAATTATATTCATATCTTACGACATTAGGCACACCAACCAAAAATTATTGTTAACTTTCTGTCTTGGAATTGTTTATTCACCTACTCTGTACATAAAAACCTCAAACAGCTCCATGTTTGTTATGTGTAATTGAAGTAATCCAACTCTTTTAGTTTTTCAATCCTATAAGAAAGAAGAAATATTCTTTCCAACCTTAAACGCCAATTAAAATTAAGTCTTTTAACTGGGTTAATTAATTAAACGTAACAAGTTTTTTTATATATAATTAAATGCTACAACTTATCTACACAATAGTACGAAAAATTTATTAATGATTGATATTTAAGGAATTTCAATTTTCCGTCAAAAAAGGAATTTAATTTATTTTAAATTGTCAATACTGTCATAACTTAGGAAAATGCATTAATTATTTACAGTGATACTGTAATTGGATTTTTCTGTATTTTTCTAAACCTGAAAGTATAAATGAAAAATATATATATTATCATTAATCAATAGTGGTAAAATTAAATCATTGACAGAAATAAAATATGATATGAGATGTATAAATTGTCATAGAAATGATAAATATTTCGTTATACAAAGATAAACTAATGAGATATGAGTTTTAAAATTAACATATATATTTTAATAAAAAGGTGTAGATTAACTATTAATTTGATATTTAAAATTTGTAAACTTTAAATTGATGTGTATGAAATAGTTTTGGAATTAACCACTCGTATTTTAAGGGAAAAATGGGATGGACATTTATAACAAATATATTCATCTAAAATTAAGTAAATTATAATAAATTTTCATCACTAATGATGTCTAGAACAATAATATCACGTGAGAAGGTATGTTATTAATTAAAAATATATTGATGAGAAGTAAGAACACTCCCTTATATCTCAAATTTGTAAGCTATTCCAAATATGATATGAAATTTGATTAAATTAGTATAAAAATATGGAAAATATAGATTTAATCATAAACATAAATGATTTTACCCAAAACTCAATTAGATTAAAGTCATGAGAAATAAGTGAAATATATGTTAAGGTAGAGTGTTTTGTCATCAGTAGAGCTCCTACAGTACTCATTAAGAAATTATGTCTCATTCTTTTAATTTCATCTTTTTAGGAAATTGATTAACATATTTCTTTTTCTCATTTAATCTAAGGTTTATTGGGCTATATTCATGATTAAATCTACTGCTCTAATTGTAATCACCACTTAATTTGATTTATTTGGACTTTAATTATAATCCTTATTTAATTTCAGATTTAAAGCTCACTGACCTACCTGTCTTCTTGTTGGAGCTCAAAATGGCATTGGAAAACTACAATATGTGACTTTATTTTGACATGTCCTATGACAGAGTTACGAGAAAATTTAATTTTAAAGTTTAGTTACGAGATCGGACTTCGGACTTCGGAATATTCGGACAACTTTGTTTTGAGACTTTTAATAATATTTTGGGCCTAATGCTTGTTAAAGAGGAACCACCCTTTATTTTAATCTGTTTAACCATGTCACCACGTTTAGGTTTTAAAAGGGGATAGTGAGTCTATTCACATGTATTTATATATCTCAACATGCGGTAATGTATTAAAATGGTATAATTTTTTTTATATATTTACAAAAATAAATGACAATTTTTATTTTATTTTTTCACTTATCTTAATTAAAATTTAAAAAGAAATGGTTCTCATATCATACAATTTTCAAAATAAAATCATGTTGTGTAGATACAATTTATCAATTTTCATAAAAAGAAATGCACTCACTTTTGTAAATATGTAAAAAGATTGCATCATTTTAGTATTTCAACTCTCAATATGCTTATTTGGTATATTCAAGAAATATTTTCTTTGTTTTTTTTTTCTCATGTTCCTGTTCTATTTTCTTCTTCTCCTATATCATATCGAATTTTATATTTTATTATTCATAAAACACTTGAAAATTAATGATTGATTTGTAGTGTAATTTACAATGATTTTTTGAAATTTAATGTAGAGTTAGCATTCATTTTCCGAGTTTCAAGATTTAAGTCTTCTTGTTTAGATTTAATATAGTTGTAAGAGGAAGAATTTTCTTTTTTGGTACTTACATTGTTTTGGGTCCTTTCATGTTAGTTTTTTTTTAAGATTTATTTTTTAACCTTCCTGCATGAATATTAGTAGAGAATCTAGGATATACAATAGAACTTGATGTACTAGTAGATGAATTATTTTTTATCATAACCTATTTCTTTCTTGTCATGAGACTTCCTAGAAATTTTTATTAACATGTTTGGTGATTTTTTATTTGTATTTGAATGAGGTAGAGCTTTCCTAAGAGCCATATTTTTAATTATAATATTATCAATGTTTGTCACATTTAATCGAATAGGCCGTTTTCCTAATTTTTCTCTCACTAAAACTAGTTATTTTTTAAAATTTTTTGAGATTTGTGTTATGAACCTCAAGGTCCCTTTTAACCCTATTTTCATTAATAATCTTTCTTTTTCTTGGAGAAGCTCTGTGTTTTTGAGAGAGAGATTATCTAGACTAACTTTCTCTTGTTACATTACTTCAATTTCTTTGCATGCATTTTTATATTTTCTTTTCGTGGTTTTATATGCAGTTGCAGTTATACTATTATTAGATATTGCTTCTTGATAAGCTAAATGTAAACTATCAATATATCATAGTCCTCTGTCATGGATTTTTCTACAACATCAACCAAGAAACCTATGTTTGCCTCCTCATCAGAGTTGAACGAGTCCAAATCCTTTCAGTTTGACATAAGACTCTTCTTCTTTCTGGATAAATTCTTCTTTTTTTCCTTATTTTTCTTAACCTGATAAGGACATTTTGATTTGAAGTCCTCTGGCTTCTTGCATCCGTAGCAGACTTTTCTCTCATTTTACTCCTTGCCATCTTTAGTCTTGAACCTTTTGTCCTTTCTCTTACTCTCTTGCTTTCTAAACATCCTTTTGATCTTGTTGGTGGGGATGGAGATATCATCATCAGACTCTGTATCATCTGACGTATTGTCTAAATTTGGGTTTGATAACATTTACTTTTATCATATTTTTATCCAATTTTTATAGTTAAATCAATTCTTTCTAAGTTTGGAACCTACTTATATTTTTTATTTTATTAGGTTTTTGTTAATAATTGATTGTTGGAGCCTGAAAATGGAAATCTATACTAATTCCTCTTATTTTGTTCATAGAGTTAAATAGGTAGCATATGATTCAGAAGAATACGATTGGAACCCTTGAAGGAGGATATAGAAGAGGAAGTTTATACAGGGCAATTGTGCTCGACAATAGAAAACTGAGCCCAGTCACACAAAAGCCGACCTTAGGTCATTTGTAAATGAGAAAAGAAATATCTTGCACCAACTATTAGTAAATGGACTTGACCTTAGGGTAATGACCATGTCATGCAGAGCCACTTTCACCAACAATAGAAAACTGAGCCCAGTCACACAAAAGTCGACCTTATGTCATTTGTAAATGACAAAAGAAATATCTTGCACAAGCTATTAGTAAATGGACCTGACCTTAGGGTAATGACCATGTCATATAGAGCCATTTTTAGATTGAGGTTATAGATCCTTAGTGTTACCTCTCTAAACCATTCCTTGAAGAGTTTGAGTGACTCTTATTTCTTTATTTTATTAGGTTTGTTAATAATAGATTATTGGAGTCTAACAATGGAAAGATACACTAATTCCCCTTATTTTGTCTTGAAAGTTGAACACGAAGCATTGGATTCATAAGAACAGGTTTGGAACCCTTAAAAGTGGATATAGAAGAGGAAACTGACTTAGGGCAAGAGCTCGACTCTAGAAAACTAAGCCCAGCCACACAAAAGTCAAGGGTATAAATGATAACTTGCGCCCGATGCCACTGGAGTTAAGCTAGGCACTAATTGGGTTAAGGGCTCTATAGTAAATTGAGTCTTGCAGCACTGATGTTAGGTCAAACGCGAAAGTCCCTGAAATAAATCTATTTAAAGAATGTCTATGTTAGGGTTAGGATCGTCAGCCAAAGGAGAGCAAAAGTCAAACTTGGACAGGAGCTTTAGGGACATCTTCTTTCATTGTTCATTTGTTATGTTTGGTCTCTTCATGACTATAAGGAGCTAAAACCATTGTTGTTAGGGTTAGATGTAACCTATTAAACTCTCATGTAATTAACATTGGTTTTATATATATATATATATATATATATATATATATATATTTCTTTCCTTTCAATGTCAATATTTTAATTCTATGCTTAATGTCTGTTGTGGTAATCATCCATGGCTTGAAATTTGATTCATAGGGTATTGGAAAATATTGTTTGTAATCTAGTAGTGAATTGAAATACTTAGTGAATGCTTATGTCTAAGAATAAAGCATGATTCATTTGTTGCCTTAGACCCCTGTGGCAAAAGCAACTCTTTTTTTATATAATTGATCAAGGAATTAATAGTTAATAGGAAAGTTTAGGCTTATTCAAGTAAGAAATTAGGGATTGGGTGTTATTATGGGTTGATATTGATATTTGTTAGGAAAGAAATTAATTTGTTTATTCATGAGAGTGAGGTTTGGTGAAATCTAATTATGGAAATTTCATCTTATTGATCCTTATCCTTTTTCTACATTCCAAGTATTTAACAAAAATACATAAAAAAAGTTAATTTGTTTATGCACAATTTTATTTTCTTGTATACCAATAAAAATTATGGAATCGTTCTTTAGTCTAATTTTATTATAGTTGTGAGTATTATCGTGTATTGCACGAGGCTTTTGTGAGAAAACGATGTTTATTACTTGCTACATCTATGAGTGGTGCACTTGGTATTTAAAGAAAATTCTAAAAGGTTTTTAGTGATGTTGTCGTGGACCTATATTGCAATACATAACAATTTTGCATTTAAAATTATTTTAGACTTAATTCTTTTTTTTATTCTAATTTTTTCTTTATATATATACAACTTATTTGAACTAATGTGATACTCTAGTATTTTGTGTGTTTTTCTAATCTCATAGTCACTCAAAATATTGATTTGTTGAAGAAAAGATGGCTGAAGAAAATCAGAATTGCAGGAGAACTATAGGAGACTCGATAATGTACACAAGTCTTAGTGACTTCATTAACATTGGGTGCCTATCACAAATAAGAAGATTGCTAAGATGAAACCTGCTCTCTTCCAACTAATAAGCTCTAATCAATTTTCTGAACTTTATCATGAAGATCCACATACTCGTTTGTACACATTCTATGAGTTGTGTGGTTCTGTTGGCATTATGGAGAAGGATGAGCAAGCATTGTTTTTTAGACTTTTTTCATTTTCTCTTAGCCTAACCAAAGCTTGACTAGTTGGAAAGATGTAGGACTAAATTCTTGGCTCATTTCTTTCCACCATAAAAGAATAATGAGGTGAAGGCATCAATAACTACATTGTGTAAGGTATTAATGAACCTTTGTGTAAAGCCACAAAGAGGTTTAAAGCTTTGTTGAGAAAGTGCCCCAGTCATGGGTTTGAAGTGGAGATGCAAGTACAAACATTTTGTAACAGACTTCAACCACAAATAAAGATGATTTTGGATGCTTCTTTAAGTGGCTCAGTTTTTGTTTAAGATTGTAGAGGAAGAAATCACTATTATTGAGTCCATGGCTTCTATTGATTTGAGAAGTTAACATGGAAAGACACAAGCACAAAGGAGGGGAGTGTTAGAGTTAAATTCTCAAGACGACCTCCTAACTCAACATAAACTTCTATCCCAACAAATAGAAGTTCTCAATCAACAAACAATGAAGCTCCCTCAACAATTACAAGTCATGCCAGACAATTTTTTTCCAACATAGCTAGTGATAAGGTGTAATTTTTGTGGAGGCAATCATTCCAATGGTTATTTCCAATTGCATAGTGGTTCCCCTAGTAAAGAGGACAATTACATGGGGAATCAAGGATGTCAAAAGTCTCTAATAATCCTTACCCAAATTCCTATAACCAAGGGCAGAGACAGAACAATGCTAATTTTGGTGGAAGGCAAGAACATAGAGCATCGATTTGTGGATTTCAACAACAACAAAACTCATCTTAGCATCCCAAGCTTGTTGCTCGAAGTACGTAGTTGGGACTCAACGTTATGAATTTCCGCTTCCCAAGCTAGGGTCACTATAGGGTTCTTGATCTCGGTGAGATGGTCATAACCTTAGCAGTTTCTTGGTCGGCCTCATTAGAGGGGCGGGATACATGAGTCCCTTCCCCCAATCTTTTTCTCATCTTCTTGTATTTTAAAACATTGGTATCTTCTACGTTATTTTGCTTCAACTCTTTCATCTCATTTTGAAAAGCTAACAGTAGTGTCACGTGCTTCAAAGATCTTTGGTTGATGACATGTTTACTAACTGTCATTGGTCATATTCCTTATCAATACCATTGTACTTCTCAACTCTACATTAGACACTGATTATTCTTGCATTGAATCTAGATAGTCTTCCTTCTAATGTCTTTTCGAATTTAGAATAAGAGGGATTACATTAGACACTGATTATTCTTGAATTGAATCTAGATAGTCTTCCTTCTAATGTCTTTTCGAATTTAGAATAAGAGAGATTGTACCTGGAAACAATTATTCTACACTTAAATTAATTTTAATAGTCAAGAATTTTCAGAAGATATGGATACAAGACTTCTAGAAGAGAAATAATATTCTGTGATTTTGTCTTTATGACATAATCAAATTACCGTCAATTCTGTTTATTTGATTTTATGGCATTATCAAATTGTAATATTTTTATTTTTTTTTATTTAGCTATACCTAGAATAAGGTACATTACTTGTATATATTTAGTCCTCTACCTTTGATCGAAATAGAAAAATAGAAAGAATATTTTCATTCTCATATCCTTTGTCCTTTTTTGTTCATCTCTTTATTTTCATAATATGGTATTAGAGCTCTAATTTGAGAGCTCTGGTTGCTACATTTATTATGGCCAAAATTATTGATCACTCACAAGATTTTAGTTCACCTTATCATGGTTCTCAACAACATATGATTTGTTCTCTCAATACACAACAAGAGAGAAAAATTTTTGGTGATCAGTCAAAAGTAATGAATGATACTAGCAGAAGAAGTTATGGAAGACGATATACTTCCAAAGTCTGCAAATGATAGGACATGCGATTGATATATGTTATAGAAGGCATGGTTTTCCACCTCAGTTCAAGTTTAAAAAAGATAAAGCAGATTCTAATAATAATCAACAGAATCATGAAGGTTCAAGGTCAAAGGTACATTCTCAACATATTAGTTTGACTCCTGAGCAGTATCAAATATTGTTAGCCCTTCTACAACAGTTTAAATCCAATGACAATGTCTCTAATCAAATCTCTGGTATTCCTTCCAACACAACAACACACTAGTAATAAATTTCTCTCTTCCTTTAATTCTTGGATTATTGATAGTGGTGCTACTGATCATATTTGTTCATCACTTCATATCATCAAATTAATCCTATCTCTGTCAAATTACCAAATGGAAATCAAGTCATTGCAAATTATTCTGGAAGTGTTTTTATCAATCAAGATCATGTCTTAGATACTGTTTTGTATATTCCTAACTTCACTTTTAACCTTCTTTCAGTAGCAAAGTTAATTGATAATTTGTCTTGTGTGATTGTTTTTTATTCTAATGGTTGTCACATTAAGGACAAAATCTCATTGAAAATGATTGGATCAACTGAGATGCAAGGTAGACTTTATATACTTAGGGTCCCTTCCTATCAAAACCTTCAAATCAAACCTGTCAAATCTCCATATATCACCAATATTGTCAATTTTACTGCTAGTGATCTCGAAACCCTTTGGCATTTTCGGTTAGGGCATGTTTCAAACAAATCTTTAGATGTTATAAAAAATAAATTTCCTTTTGTTAAATATAAAAAATCTTTTATTTGTGATATTTGTCATTTTACAAAGCAAAAAAGACTCATTTTCTCTTAGTGCATCTAAGTCTAAAAATTGTTTTGATTTGATTCATGTTGATGTGTGGGGACCATACTCATTATCTTCAATTCATGGTCATAAATATTTCTTGACTATAGTTGATGATTATTCGAGGTACACATGGGTTTTTCTTTAAAATAAAAATCTGAAGTTGTTAAGGTTTTGGAAAATTTTGTTGTTTTTATTCAAACACAATTTGAGACAACAATTAAACTAATAAGAAGTGATAATGAGACATAATTTTTCATGACTAAATGTTTTATCAATAAAGGAATAGTGCATCAAACTTCATGTGTCAATACTCCACAACAAAATAATATAGTTGAAAGAAAACATGGTCATTTATTAAATGTAGCAAGAGCTCTCATGATACAATCTCATTTACCCAAAATTTATTGGTCATATTTTGTGATAGATGCTGCACATATTATAAACATGCTTCCCACACCAATTTTAAATATTTTTCTCCTCATGAAATGCTTTACAAAACTCCACAAGATTTTAATCAATTAAAGGTGTTTGGGTCTTTATGCTATGCTAGCACTTTGTCAACAAATAGAAGTAAATTTGATCCATGGGCATCAAAATGTGTTTTTATTGGTTTTAAGAAGGGGACGAAAGGATATATTTTATTGAATATTCAATTGAGAGAAATTTTTGTGTCTAGGGATGTTGTTTTCTATGAACATGTTTTTCTATATCAAAGGGTTGAAGATACTAGCAATGAAACTGACAGTCCAAATATTCATGATCAAAATATTTTTACAGAAGATCAACCTATTTTGAATAAGCCATCACAAGTCATTTTTACACCCTATGATAATATTGAAAATAATGTTAATAATGATCATGAATCAGAAATTCAGATCCCCGAAGAAGTTTGTTCCCAAAGAGACCAAAACCTCAATGAAAATCATGAAACAACACAGTCCATTCGAATGAGTACCAGATCAAAAAGACCACCTGAGTATCTAAAGGATTATCATTGTTATCTCAATGTTTCCAATACATCTTCTGGAGTTAAATATCCTTTGAATTCTGTTTTGTCTTATGATAAATTATCACCTTCTTATAAACCTTTTATGTCTATTTCTTCACATGTTGAGCCAAACACTTATTTTGAAGCTGTGAAATATGACTGTTGGAGGAAGGATATACAGTGTGAGATATCTGCTTTGGAGTCAAATCAAACATGGGAGACTGTTCTTCTTCCCAAGAACAAAATTGCCATAGGTTGCAAATGGGTATTCAAACTAAAATATAATGCTGATGGGACTGTTGAAAGATATAAAGCAAGATTAGTGGCAAAGGGATACACACAAACAGAGGGCATTGACTAACTTGAAACTTTTTCTCCAGTAGCAAAGATGACCACTATAAGGTTGCTTCTCTCTCTAGCCTCTATATATAACTGGGAGTTAAAACAGTTAGACATAAATAATGTCTTCTTACATGGAGAGTTGAAAGAAGATGTTTACATGGTTGCTCCTCCTGGTTTGACTTCTATTCAACCAGGACAAGTTTGTAAATTGAAATAGGTTTTATATGGCCTAAAGCAAGCTAGCAGGGAGTGGTTTGCTAAATTATCAAATTTTTTGATTTCTGCGGGATATACTCAATCTATGAATGATCATTCTTTATTCATTAATTCTTCTGAAAGATCTTTTATAGCAATATTGGTGTATGTGGATGATATAATCTTGGCAGGAAATGATAAGGAAGAGATTGATCGAATTAGAGAAGCTTTGAATAAAATATTCAAGACTAAGGATCTTGGAGATTTAAAATATTTTCTTGGTCTTGAAGTAGCAAGAAGTAAGAAAGGCATAATGATTAATCAAAGAAAATATGCACTGAAATTGTTAAAAGATGCAGGTTTTTTAGCCTGCAAACCTATAGTCACTCCTATGGATAATCTTGTTAAATTGTCTTCCACTAGAAGTGTGCCTTTTACTGATAGAAGGTTGATTGGAAGACTTATGTATCTCACTAATACCCAACCTGACATCACTTTTTTTGTTCAACAACTTTCTTAGTTTCTTGATAAGCCTACAATTGCTCACTATGATGCAGCAATTAGAATTCTCAACTATATTAAAGGAGCTTCAAGTCTTGGCTTATTTTTCTCTTCTAACAGTTCTGCTCATTTAAAAGTCTTTTGTGATAGTGATTGGGGCACATGCAGTGATTCAAGACAATCAATAATTGGTTTTAGTGTGTATCTTGGAGATTCCCTTATATCATGGAAATCAAAGAACCAAGGAACAACATCAAAGAGTTCATGTGAAGCTGAATATAGGGCAATGGCCACTGTTACATGTGAAATTCAATGGCTAGTTTATCTTCTTCAAGATTTCAAAGTTCCTTTTGAGCAACAATCTCTTTAATATTGTGACAATGACTCAACAAGATACATTGCAGCAAACCTAGTGTTTCACAAGCGTACGAAACATATAGAAATAGATTGTCACATTGTCAGAGAAAAATTGAAAAAATGTCTTATCCATTTGCTTCCCATTTCCACTACAAAGCAACTAGCAGACATTTATACCAAAGCCTTAGGTCCTCAACCTTTCAAAAATATTTGTTCCAAGCTAGGTCTCATCAATATTTGCTCCCCAGCTTGTGGGGGTTTCAGAAGATATGGATACAAGACTTCTAGAAGAGAAATAATATTATGTGATTTTGTCTTTATAACATTTATGACAGAATCAAATTACCGTCAATTCTGTTTATTTATTTTTATGGCATTATCAAATTATAATATTTTTATTTATTTTCTTTATTTGGCTATACCTAGAATAAGGTACATTACTTGTATATATTCAGTCCTCTACCTTTGATCGAAATAGAAAAATAAAGAGAATATTTTCATTCTCATATCCTTTATCCTTTTTTGTTCATCACTTTATTTTCATAATAAGAATGATAAATTCTATAAAGGATAACTTTTACCTATTTTAAGCTATTCTATTAGACCTATGTAGGGATGAACCTAAATCAACACAAATAGAGTTAATTTTAAATTACTGTTATTATTAGTTGTGTTATCAATTTTTCAATGTATATTTAGTATCACGGATTATGTTGTCTTGTCAAGTTTTGAATATATATTTAGTGTTGATTTCAGTTATCTTAATTATTTCTGTTTGCTATCGGTCATGTGTAGTGAGATGTCTTTCAGTTACCTAATTTTAATCATATGATTTATTTTATATGGTTTCTTACATGTATACACAAAAAGATAAAGAAATAAAGCACATGGAAACAATGACAATGAACTTAGAAGATCGAAAGATACGCGAAATACAAAAGAGTATGAAGAAGTGTTCCTTGATAAGAAGAAAAATAAAAAGTAAAAAAGTTTGAAATCATCTGGATGCTTCGCGAAAGGAAATGGAAAACCAAACTCAAAGGAGAGGACTCTAAATGTGTAATCCCCATGTTTTAAGTTGCTCAAAATATCGTCTACTAAATATTAATTATAACAGTTCTTAGAATGTTAAGAAAATTAATAAATAAAAAAATGAAAGAAAAGTATAGATTATAAATTCTCAATTTAGAAATTCTAATTATAACTTTAAAAAGAATATCCAGAATCTTGAAAAAAAAAACAAAATATTAATATTAATTGTTCTAATGTAAATTTCAGGAAGCTCTAGAACATTTATAAACAACGTGAACTTAATATTTAGTCAGATACTTGCTATGACCCCTGCATATGACCATTCAGGAACACTATTCATCATATTTGAGAAGTTTGAAAAGTTAGCTTCACAGGAAACTTAGGGTCAAATTTTCATTACATTGAATCATCATTAATGATAAGTCAAAGTAATGATTTTATGTACATATTTTAACATACTTACAACTCCTATATAATTAATTAAATTTATTCTTGTATTAAACTAGAACTAAATCTTTACAACTCCTATATAATTAATTAAATTTATTCTTGTATTAAACTAGAACTAAATCTTTGGAAAGCCAGCTAAGAAACGTTCATTATAAGGAACAATTTCCCGGAAACAAGATCACTTATTTCCCACCACACGCTTCAGGTATGTACACAACCAAAGAGCTAATTTATTAATTTACAATTATAAACGTCAAATTGAATAATACAAATAAACAATTTCTCTTAAGAAAAAATGGTGGGGCCTTGTTTTTTTTTTTTTTTTTAATATTATTATATTTCCAGCACCCAAAAGAACATCAATTATTCAAGATGGTTGTTGCAACATTGATTGCTGTTCGTCCGAAACAACAATTGCGTCCGCATCCCACCAAGTATCCGCGTCAGACTCCGTCACGTTCCCTAACGGCGTGCTGACATTTCTCATGTCCCCGATGGTCACGCCGTGACGTCCGTCATCTCTGACATAAACCTTCTGCACGCCGCCAGATTCCACGCGCAGAGTCTTGCCCATGGTGGGCCCCCACTCCGCCACCACCGTCGGCTTCCGCCGCCGCAGGCGCGTGTCCCAAATCTCCACCGCCAGATTCCCGCACGCGCCCTCCCCGGCCGAGACCACCACCGCGGGCGACGCCGTGGAGCTGGTCGGGTCGTAAGTTGAAACGACGCCGTCCTCGTAATCATCGAAATCTAAGCCCAGCCCGAATCCTATGCTGTCCCAGAGCTTCACGACGCTCTTGCTGTTGGCGAGTTCCGAGAGGGAAAAAATATCGCCGATGCTACGACGTCGTCTGTGCGTGCCGTTTTGGGTCTGGAACTCGTCGTTTTGGCTTTCGTCGTTATCGTCGGTTCCTCTGATTCGGAAATAGTCTTCCAAACGAATGAAGCTGGAAGACGCGGAGGGTTCGTCTTCGAACTCGGAGGACGAGTAGGTTAAATCGTCGTCGTTTTCGTAGTCGTCGTCGTCGTCATCAGTGGATGAGTAAACGTCGTCGTATTCTTCGTATGAGGGAAGAGAAGGGGCTTTGGTGCGGAAGCGAATGATGAAAATGGTGACTCTGTTGATTATGCTGCCGAAGGTAGCGACCAGGGCGAGAATCACTGCGCCCCATTTGCAGAAATTGTATGCTATGGAAACGGAAGCGAGCGAAGTTGTGATCTGAGAAGGGAAGGAGGGGTTTTGCAGAGAGTTCAGACCCACTTGAAGATCGTTGATTCTGTCGATCAACGGAACTTGCATGATTGCGTTTTTGCAAGAGAGAAAGAAGAAAGACTGAGATTTCAGGATCCAAGAGTGAAACTGCCGAAGAGAAGAGGGAAGGTTTCGGAGGAAAACCCAGTGATTTATAGGGAAAAAACTGAGAAAGAAACTAGTTATGCTTTACTAGGTTTAAAGTAAATATATAAATAAACACTTACCTTAAACGTGTGTATTTTATAATGCTAAATGATAATATCAAATTAATGATATTTCTTTATTTTAAAATAATGATTTAAATTTAAAAAATACAATAAAATATCTAAAATTAAAATCCAAACATTTTTGTAAAAGTTAAAATTATCATTTCAAATTTTATAATATATTTTTCATGTAAATAAAATATTACTTTTAAATTAATTCTGTACAAGTTGGAATTAACTATGCATGTATGTCTTCTTCTTCTTTAATTTTTTTCCAAAACATCCACGTCGTTCAAACATGTAATTAAAAATTAGATATTTAAGTCTGAATAGAACAATTTTTATTTGAGGGAAATCAACCTTTAACCGGAATTTCTATAACTAGAAAAAAAATAATTGTTGCTTGGATATTTAGCCAGCAACAAATTATCCAAGAATACTTATAATTTAATAAATACGAAGTGGCATAACTAATACATAATTTTATTCTTTAAGTATGTATTTAGATTTAATACCTAAACTATATGGAAAGAGGTAATTTATTTAAATAGATTTTAACATCTTAAAAATATTTTTAGCTAATTAATGATGTAAAGTAAAATTATTTTGTATCGTCAATATAAAATAATATAACTCATTTTGAACATGTTATTTTTATTCAATTTATTAACGGGAAAAATATTAAAGCATGTCTTTTTATTGCATTAATCTGAAATCAATCGTTTTAGCATTCGATAATTATAATCGAGACGTAAAATCATGAGTGGGTTTTACTAGGTTAAGAACTGAAATTTATATATTTTTATAATTTTTAAATAATAACAATAAAGAATTTTTAAAAAATGATATTGTTGGTTGGGTTTGGGGAGAATAATTGTGCCACGTAAGAAAAAAGAGAATGCTTTTTTGTGGAAGAAAAGATTGGGACGGTTGAGTCAGCAAATGCCCAAAACCGCGAAAGGTGGGTCCCACTCCCAGGAACAGGTCATGTCTGAGCTTAAAATTTGTGGTAGCTAGGTTTCACTTATCACATTCCAGTGCAGTTTTGACACGTGGCGAAAGGTCATTGCTCTATCGGTATTTTGTTTTATTTTTAATTCAAAGTGTTTTCGAGGTGGTCGGTTTCTGAGGCTCGTCGTGTTGTGCAGTGGTTGAGTGCTTGTTTTGCTGTCTTATTATGATTTGTTTGTGGTTTATTGGTACTCTCTTCACTTGACTCCAACCTCCCTAGTCTTTTTATGATTTTTAGACTTTTGTTTTATTTGGGAAACTATTTTTTTTAATTTTGTTTGACAGCAACATGGAGAAAAAAATAATGAGAAATAAATTAGAAATGAAAATTGAAAGCTGCAAACTTTGGATTATATGTTATGAATAACAAATCCTAAAGAAATACAAACGCAGAGTTTTATGCGTTTAATTTGATTGGATAGAACCACGAGAAAACGGATACAAATGAAAAGGATGTCCTCGATAAAGTGAATTGCTCATAAATTTGAGTCTCAAATATAAGTTTTTGTCTCAATAAAATTTATAAATTTTGTATTTGGCTTAATATTTTTTGTCTCTATCTTTTATTTTTATTATGATATGACTTATATTGACATGATATTTATATTCAGATGATGATATTGGTTCATGATAAAGAAGTAAGTGGAGGGATCAAAACATAAAATATTTTTAAAAACCAATTAAAAAATCAAAATAAATAATAGAAATTACAAACGAAGAATTTTTTTTTTTAAGAATTTATACCATAATTTCATAATTCATTTAGTATTTAAATTTAAAAAATAAATTATTACATACCAAAATAAATACCGTAATTCGTTCAAAAAAGAAATTTATTTAAGCTAATATATATATTATATATTCCAAATTTGACTCTGGCTGGTGTTATCCTAGATGACTGTGTAAGAGAACATTCGTGATAATCCAAATGAACTGGAAGTAACAACGAAGCTGATATGCTTATCTAAAGTTTTATTGGGTGGTCCTTAAGTACACTCAATATTTGTTTCGGTGGAGCGTGTCAATAAGGAAAACACAGTTATACGTGGCGATGAGTCGTTGATTTAAGCCATTGCAACAAGTAAAAGATGCTGTATCGATTAAGGTTTATTCTCTTTTACAAGTTAAGGTTTGTATTTTCGGTGTCTACTAGCGTAACGGTTGGTATGTGGTTAAGGTGTCCCAAATTGTTTCTTAAAAATGTGGGTTAGCACTGTAAGATAGAGTTTAGTTACAATAAATGCTAACCGTAAACGTGTTTTACACACTATAAATATAGATATGTTTTGAAAGAAATCTCTCTAAAATAGTTTACAAAACAAATGCACAGAAATAATTTTTTAATAAAAGTTAATTTATAACAAATTAAAATGTGAAAAGGTTATTTGAGAGCTTTTATAGACAAATTTATGTATAAACTAGTTTTTTCTTGTTAAGAAATTAATTTAACCGCTTTTGAAAGTTATTATGAAGGATTTTGTTCAAAAGCTAGTAGTTTATATAATAGTTATTTTAAAATTACATTTTTAATAATTTTAAATTTGGTATTGTAAACTTTTTATGCTAATTATATATAAAGTTATTTTAGAGAAAAGCATCATTTTGGATGAGGCTGTTTACATCATTTAGTAAAAGAAGAATTAATGATATTTTTCAAACTAAAAGTACATGAGAAATCTTAGGACCTTAAATCTTAGGACCTTAACTAGAAGATTCAGTAAGTTTATTCGGTGAGGTTTAAATTCCTTGTAATAGGCATATAAATTATTAATATGGATATCTTCTTATGAAGAAGGGTGTGTACGTCTCGAAGGCAACGTGTATGTCAATTCTGTATAATCATCCACGTGTATTTAATTCTCTCGTCAGTTTAAGTCGCATTATAAGAAAAAAAATATATAATTTTTAATTATAAAATAAAATGATTATTAATTGTGACAAAAATAGTTACTATATTAAAATTTTGTTGGTAAACAACTATAAAATAAAAGTGATGATTAAATTTAGTGACCAAATAAGTCAAATAATTAGTATTTAACATTAGCTACCAAGATTTTAGTGACCTATACTATTAAATTCTAAATTAGTCTCTAACTTAATTATATACCAATTTATGAGTCATAGGTCACTAAAATTTTGGTATATGTCAGATATTAATTATTTGACTTAATTGGTCACTAAATTTAATCATTACTCCTATTTTACACTTATTTAACAATCAAAATTTAATTTGATAATTATTATTTTATTTGATAGTTAAATATTAGTCTCTAAATAATTTTTTCTTATAATAACTTTAGGAAAAAAGTCTTCACATAAAAGAAGATTCAAGAAAAATTCATAAGAGAAAAACTTTAGAAAATGGAAAAAGAAATAAATAATTAAAACGGTAAGTATTTTAGATAGCATAAAACATTTTAAGGAAATTAATAAATATACCATAATTCTGAAAAACACATGTTGATGTTTAAAGAGAAGATTAATTATGTGTTTACACGAGAATATAATATCTACTGAAATATTGGTATACAACCCTTTCCATTATTTTTGAATGAATTATTAGAAAATGATGTTTTTGAAACTTTTATTGACAATGATAATTTTGAAAATTATTTATAAAAGTATTTTAATTTTGACTTGATAAATTATTTTAAATAATAATTTATTATTTTGTTCTTTGTTTGATTTAGAAACAAGATCCAAACAAAACAATACATTATTTTATTTATATATTTTTATAATAAATTTAAATTGGGCAGAATAAATAATAATAATTTTGTATTTATATTTTTATAATAAAATTGAAATTGGAAAAAAATTATACTAAATTATAATATTAGTATTCGAATTAAAATTTTTATTTTACTAATATATATATATATATAATAATAGAAAAAATGAAATAAAACTGTTTGGTATTTTTGCGTTTCAGGTGACAAAAACTCTCAAAATTCAATTTTTTGACTTATGGAGACGTTTTTTACTTTTTTTTTTTTTCTTGAAAGTTGGAGTACAGGGGAGAGGATGAGGGTGGATCGGTAAAGTTTTATTATTGATAAAAATAAAATTTATTTTTTTATAAAGATATAATTAATTTTTTATAAAGATATTTTTTTTTATAAAAATAAAGTTTAGTTTTTGATAAAGATATGATTTGATTTTCAATAGATTTAAAATTTAATAGAGATAAAATTTTGACTTTTTTTTACAAAGATAAATTTTATTTTTTGATAAAAATGAAATTTGATTTTTGATGAAGATTGAATTTAATATTTTATAAAGATAAAATTTGATTTTTAATAAAAATAAAAATAATTTTTAATAAAGATAAAATTTGATTTTTGAAAAAAGATTATTTTTTAATAAAGATATAATTGATTTTTATAAAGATAATTGATTTTATAAAGATAAAGTTTGACTTTGATAAAGATAACATTCCATTTTCGATAGAGTTAGAATTAATATAGATAAAATTTAATTTTTTGATAAAAATAAATTTTGATTTTTGATAAAAATAAAATTTGATTTTTGACAAAGATAGAATTTAATTTTTAATAAAAATATAATTTAATTTTTAATAAAGACAAAATTGATTTTTGATAAAGATAAAATTTGACTTTTGATAAATATAAAATTTGATTTTTGATAGTTATAATTTAATAGACATAAAATTTCATTTTTAATAAAGTTAAATTTGATTTTTGATAAAGATATGATTTGATTTTTGAAAAGGATAAAATCTGATTATTGATAATTTAATTTTTGATAATTATAATTTAATAGAGATAGAATTTAGTTTTTGATAAAGATAAATTTGAGTTTGTTAAAGATAGAATTTGATTTTTAAAAAATATAAAATTTGATTATCGGTAAAGATAGAATTGATTTTTGATAAAGATAAAATTAAATTATCGATAAAGATAGAATTGATTTTTAATAAAGATAAGATTTGATTTTCAATAATGATAGTGTTAGAATTAATAGAGATAGTATTTGATTTTTGATAAAGATAAATTTTGACTTTTTATAAAGATAGAATTTTATTTTTAGTAGATATAGAATTTAATATTTGATAAAGATAAAATTTGATTTTCAATAAAGATAAAATTTGATTTTTTGATAAAGATAAAATTTGATTTTTGATATATATATAATTTGCTTTTTGATAGAGATAGATTCGAAAAACTATTGTTGATATCTTCTATTATTATTTTAAATAAAAAAGAATAAAGAGACATGGAAACATAATTCTCAAAAAATTGGAGATATATTCACGCAACAAATTCAAAAATTCAAGTATTAGAATCTTATTGAAAACATATTCAAATTTCACATGTCAACTTCAACATTTATAAATAGGTCATAGAAGAGCACAAAGAGGAGTACCAAAGTAAGCCAAACACTTAAAGATTAATCAAGAGCTTTGGATAGTGAACATCTAGAATAGAAAAATATTTTGGGTTGAGAGTTTAAATTATTTTATCTTGTAAACTTATACCCAATGAGCTTTTATTGTTCTCTCTGTGAGAGTGTTTATTTTATTTTTTTCTAAGAGTTTTTGGTCTCAAGGGGAGATTAAGAGGGTGTTAACCAGAGAGGAGAGAACACTCGTGTTTTTTGGAGAGAAGAGAATACTTGTGTTTCCTAGAGATGAGAGAATATTCATGTTTTCTGGAGAGGAGAAAATACTAGTGTAGCCTGGAGATCTGATAATACTTGTTCTAATCAGATTGATTAGTGAAAGCTCTTAAACAATTGTTTAAGGGGACTAAATGTATCTCAAGTTTGAGTGAACTAGGATAAATCTTGTGTGTCATGGATTTAATTTTATTGTTTTTTATTTATTATCCATTTTGAATCGATTTTGTAGGCTCCATTCAAGCCCCCTTCTGAAGCCAAATGCACCTTCAGTGACTTTCATATGCAACATTGTTCACTATGAGGGATCGGTGAATGAATGTCCCATTGAAAGAGTTACATTCACTTCTATGCTACTAAAAGTAGTTGCTCTCAAAAGGAGCATCACCCTACAAAGGATGAAAAAAGTCATCCTCAGAAAACTGCATAGGGAAGAAGAAGAAAGGGTCGCGACGATGCACTTTTTCTACCCGACTAGACTTGGTGGAGGGGTAACTCATTACACTGCCACTGAGATAATCAAGGATGACGACGTTGAGGGATTGTTCAACATTTATGAGTCCATTGAACTACAAACCAAATCTAATCTGTATGTCACATTTTAAAGGTTTGCACCTTTCTCAACGCACATCTTCTTTGCTTTCTTTTCATTATGAACAATCACAACAAGTTCCACCCTCATACGACCACCAATTACAATTGTTGTCCCACCAAGCACCAGACCGTCTCACATTAGACCTCAATGAATCCATCCTTAAAGAATTCAGGGATAGGAAAGACCACATCTAGTTATATACCCAACTACCTAGTCCGTATGTTAGCCTAACGAACACCAAAACCAACAACTCCCTTAAGAACCACCATAAGAGAATGGGGTTGTTGGTCTTTTTGATGAAGTCTTCGATCCTTTTAGTGAGGATGAAGATGACATCCTTGTGGCTGTTGATGATGATGAAGGAGAAGAACCACATGCACACCATACAAACATTCAATCACATCAACATGAATTAGGTTATGACCCATCCAAGCACTTTCTATAGTTTCCAGTTGAACAACCTCTATATGACTCATAATTTGGTCATGCCTTTAATCACAATACGGTAGTGTATCCTCCAGGGACACTTTTTGTCGGGTAGCAATTAAAACAAATGAAGAAGCTCAAGATTTCATCAATTGTTTCCATACTATCAACCATTGCATGTATAAGGTGTCATATTCAAGTCAATCAAGGCATGTAGTGGAATGTGTTCATAATGATTATGCATGGAGGTATTAAGCAATTTTGCACACCAATAATCAATAGTAATAAATTATAAAGTTAAAAGGTGTTCACACAAGTGTGTTCCCTATGATCTCAAAAGACCACAATGAGTTAGGGTATTGAATGATTGTACAAAGCATTCATGAAATCATCCAGGTTGATCCTTTCACACTAATGTCTACTATAGAACTCTCATGAAGTCGATCTGGTATATATAGTCACGTATAAGAAGGCATGGCTAGGACAACAACTAGCCATATAAAAGGAATATAACAATTGGGAAGAGTCGTACCAAAAATTGTCATCACTCCTAAACACAATGTAACTTTATATTCCTAAGGTTGTTTGGAAAATGAAGACCTAACTCACTTATGAAGGTAACCAGTTGGATGCAGACCACATGATCTTTAAGAGGGTATTATAGACATTATGCATTGATGATTTCAAATTTTACAGCCAGTGGTCCAAGTTGATGGAACTTTCTTGTATGGGGAATATATAGGGACATTATTGGTTGTAGTGACGCAAGATGGTCACAACAAAAAATTGCCTACAACATCGTAAAGGGTGAAACTGCTGAGGCTTGGTTCTTTTCCTTGCGGAACCTACTAAGATATGTCACTCTATAAAATGATCTTTGTCTCATTTAAGACCGCCAAAAGAATCGATAAAGAGTGCATACTCTAGAGAAGATAGTGGTTGGAACAACAATAATTTTGTGCATGTGTACCGGATTCAACACATAACACATAACTTCATGAGACAAATTAAAAATACAAAACCAAAGAAAGATATTGTGAATATGGGTAATTTTCCTCATTTTTTCACTAAAGTAACTCTTTCAAATTTTACAATTTCTTTTTGCTAACTTTGTTAACTAACTGGATTTGGAACAAATAATTACAACATATGAAATGACAAACCCATACTTTTTTTACTAATACAACATATTTTAAGAGGAAAACCTTGAGGCAGCTCAATCGTTGGATGATAGATCAAGACAGAAGTGGACTCTTGCATGAGACAATGGTCGATGTTGGGGACATATGACAATCAATCTGATAGAGTCAATCAACTCTGTGTTGAAGAAAACTAGAAACCTTCCAATATCTTTGATGGTGATGGCAACATACACCAACTGTAATCAATTCTTCATGAAAAGAGAAGCTATGATGGCTGCCAAACATATCTACTCCAAAGTTGCAAACAAAAAAATATTGGAAAATGCACATTCATAGGCAAACACTCATACAATACTCTTCTTTTACATGAGGACCACAAGATTTTTGGTAGAAGAGAGACAAAATCCAAGAGAAGTGTGACCAGCAGACTAATTTTCAATCCATTTAGACAAATTTTGGTGTGACTGTGGGAAATTTAAAAAGTTACACCTACCATGCTCCCATGTTCTTATTGCATGCAAACATGCATACCACGATTTTGCTATGTACATCTTACCTGTGTACAGATTTGAACAAGTTTCTCAATTCTACGAAAGTCTATTTGGTGAACTCAGAAATGAAGACTATTAGTCTGTATACACTAGTTAGATACTATGTCAATGTCTAAACATCAAAAGAACATCAAAGCGGAGACCTAAGTCAAATTATATAAGGACTGATATGGATTAACCCTGTTTAAAGTTCATATGACCATGTCTGAGGTTTGAAATATGACTTGATTGGAATACGCCATATGGATTAACCCTGTGCATATGAGAAATATATCTAGGAATTGATCAGAACAGATTGTATCCGATGTTTGAAATAGGAATTGATCAGAACAGATGGATGGTATATGATAGGTGCACACCTCTGAGTCTAATTCAATGCACGAGTCTTTCAGAACTAGAGAGTTCAGTATCCTTATATATGAGTTAGTATATATATGGTATGAGTTATTGTAAAGATGTGATAATGACAATGTGATGTATGAGATGAATTATGAAAATTTGATTTGTTGTAGTTTGATTGAGATAAAAATGTAATGTATGAAAATATATTTTTTAAAACTATCTAGCTTACCCTTCTTTTTGTGTGGTGTTTGTTTTGTTTTTAAATCTGTGATGATCGTGTATTACACGTGAGTAGAGGAATTGGCAGGTGGTATGACTCTTTAGTGAGCTGATGCAGAAGTTTAATTTAATTTAATTTTATTTTGTGATTGTAAGAATGCATTTTTATTAAATTTTATGTAAAGAAGTATATTTTGAAATATATGATGAATGCATGAATATTTATATTTAGGTCTATTATATAATTTTTATGCGATAGAGTTCCTATTATATGAAACATATGGGATGTTACACTATCTGATTTAGGATTAAATCATCTATAGCCAAAGGAAAAAAAGAGTCAGTCTTGGATGACAACTTTAGGGTTCCTTGGTGTAATCATCTTGTTTTCGCATTTTATTTGGTGTTCTCATGACTACGAGGAACTAAATCCATTGTTGTTGGGATTAGATGTAACCTACTAAAATCTCATGTAAACAATATTTACTATATATATATATATGTTTGTCCTTTCAAAGAAAGTATTTTGATTTTTTCCATGTGTATTGTGGTGATTATCCATGATTTGATATTTGATTCTTAGGGTATTGGAAATATGTTTTGTAATTGAAAATTGGATTAAAATACCTAATGTAAGCTTGTATCTAGGAATAGAACATGATTCATTTGTTGTCTTAAACCGTTATGGCAAAAATAAGTCTTTTTTATATAATTGATCAAAAAATTGATGATTAATAGAGAAACTTAGGCTCATTCACCAAAGGAAGTAGGATTTGGGTATTATTGTGGATTGACATTAGCATTAGGGAGGAAAAGAGGTAATTGTTTTTGTACATGAGAGTGAGATTTGGTGAAGTCTAACTCTAACAATTTCCTTATCCTTTTTTCTGCAATCCAAGTATTTGACAAAAATACATAAACAAATTTAATTTGTTTTTTCTTAAATTTATTAATTTATTTTCTTGCACACCAATCAAAAGTATGGAATAATTCTTAAGTCTAATTTTATTATAGTTGTGAGTATTTTGGGTATTTCACCGCGAAGTTTACAAGTTGACGTGGCTATATACTTTGGATCTTGTAAACAGTTGGAACATGCAGTATTTGAGCAGTTTAGAACTTGGAAGATTATAGTGTTCAAGAATTTGACTTTGTGCAGTTGCACCTCCTAATTAAGGAAGTAAAAACCTTAATTGAGGAGGTCAAATGAAGTCAACCACAAGTTCCCACAAGTCCACATGACCAAGTGTAACATCCTAAAAATTTAACTGAATAAAGAGGACTCATTAAGTGAATTATTTTTATCTATTTGGTGTTCAATTAATTTAGCTTGTGAGTTATGAATTGTCTATTAGCCTCAATAATAAAACTTAAAAACAAACGTTTAAAAGTTTAAAAAAAATAAATAAATAAAAATTTTAAAAATAACAAATAAGCTTTTTTTTAATAAAATTAAAAAAAATAAACTTCATCTACAAACAACATTCAAATTCCAACATCAAATACCACAATAAAAATTCATTATTTCTAAATTTTTACATGAAGAAGTTATAAATATCATAATGTCGAGAAATTTACCAATATATTTTAATTGTATGATAAAGTTATAAAATAATAACTAATATTTAAAACTTTCGATAATAAATGGTATTCAAACAGAATTTATCCAAACACAGTGTTGTTAATTGAATCTAACTTATATAGTATAGGGGTTAAACTTACATAGTTGATTTAAATGCCTCTACCTACCAATACTGATAATAAGCATGTCAAATCTAATAACTACGTAAAAGAATGGCTTGCATAAGACTATGAAAGATTCTGAAATCTAGCTTTTTTAACTTGAACTGGTTAAACACTATAATTGTTATAAATATATGAAATCTTATTTAGTTTAAAAGAAATAACCTATTTTTTTCCTATTTTAAAAATAAATAAATAGAGAAATAAATAAATAATAAAATAAGATAATATCTATTGTCAAACTTAAATGTATGGATAAAATCATGTTTCTTAATGTTAAGTCTAGGTACCAACAGGCTTATTCTCTACGTCATGAAGTGTGATGTAACACTTTCTATATTAAATGCCAACATCCATTAGGAATTAAAAATTCCCTATTTAAGGCCACCCATATAGATTGAAACAGGCATGGGTATCTCGACAGAAAAAAAAGGGACTCCGGAGAAAGAGACCATCAAGCTTTCTTTCCTTAATAACTTTCTTCAAGAAATAGCATTCTCTCACAATTCACTATCACTTTCACCAAATCTTTTACCTTTTCAAGATAATCTTCCAAAAATAAGATAAGGGGAAACGAGATATGTTGTTTTACCTTTTATTTCTTAAAATATTTTTTTACAGTGAGGTACCCCAAGTCTCATGTTATATTTTTTTAAAAATTATATTTCATATTGATACTGATTCTCAAGTACGATTTTTGTATTGTATATTATTTCTGTTTCACACTCATGATCATGATGTGGTTTATGGATATGGTTTGTGGCTGGAGGAACTTGTTCCTTAAGATTTCAAATGAGAAGGAGATTGTGTATTATTGGAGGGAGGTTGATATTAATTGCTTATTTACCCTGACTATTCAGTGTTGCTGTATTCCATTATATATTGAGATTTCATGGAAGTAACGTCTAATTTTTTTTTAAAAAAAGAAATTTTTATATAAGAACTGTATATCTCACTTCTCTCTCTCTTTGTTAAAATATGAATGAATGATAGAGCAACAGTAATGGATGCGCCAAATCCTACACAATCCTTCTCTGCAAACATTTCAGCTTTCTTCCCTGAGAATGATTGGAGGAGAAATGTAACAGAGAATTCAGTTACATTCCGGAGTGTAGCCTTTACAGTTTTTACCTTCACACATTTTGAAGATGTACCTTTAACACTAGAAGGACCTGTAGTGGTTATGTTCTACATGCCACCTACGATCCACAACAACCCAATAATTAACCTGTTTGCTCCACCCATATGATGAAGCTGCATATGTTTGATAATTTATATGATATGTAATCTTTTGAAGATCAATATATATATATATATATATATATATATATATATATATTGTATGATATGTAAAACTTTTATAGAAGATATGTATAATGATGATATATGGATAATAATAATAGGTACTGTAAAATATGTAATTATGTTGTAAAATAACTAACGGGAATAAAGAAACTTTTGTTTAAATTATGCAAGACCATATGCTTATGTTAAAAGTCATATCTTTGGTTAAGGGTATGTATTTTATTATTTAAAAAAAATTGTTTCATCCAATAAGTCATATTCAATGCATATAATCCGCTTCTGCCATATTATTTAGTAAAAGAAATGAAATTCCTACACTTAATATTATACTATTAATAATAATAATAATAATTTTGGACGTCACATCAAGCACACATTAAGGAAGCTTTGGAGCTTATAAATACTTCAAAAATGCAAGATATGAGCAATATGAGACTTAAGACATGTGTGTGCGCGAATTTCAAGTGTAGCTACAGTTCACTCCATTTAGTCTCACATTCCCTAGGCTAATGAGTGTTAAGAGCTCCTAAGGATATAAATAAAAGCCTACCCCCACCCTTTGTACTCACTTTAAAAATTGAATAAGAATTGATTTGCTTAAAAGCTTGTCTTCTTGTTCTTCAAAGTCACTAAAATTGGGAGTGATCTTTTCCTAGACTCACAGTAAGGAACCTTCCTTCGAAGAGAGGGTCTCTCTTGAGTTTCATTTTAGGAACTTGAGGAAAACGTCAGAGTTTCTTGAGAGTCTTTTGTTGCTTTTTAAGATGCTTCCAATATTTAGCATCAAGATTCGGGCTTAGAGGATCTTCAGTAGCTAAGTGTTTATTTCCTTTTTATGTTTTATTCTCGTCTTGTCTTCCATATTTTGTTTGAGTCTAGTTTACATTTCTATGTCTAGGCTATGTTCCATGTGTTGCCATGTCTTAATTGATTCAATTTTCTTGTTCCAATTATATTGAATCAATGTTATGCTTTAATAATTAATCCTTAGAGGGAGAATGCAAAATTTTGAACTCTTCTTCTCATTCAAATCATTATTCTAACATTTCATTGAAATAATTTACTAACTTGTCTTCTTTTATTTTTGTTGCCCAGGAAAGACTTGAATATCAAAGAGCTTTGAAAAAAACAAATTGAAGAAGAAAAAGAAATGAAAAAAATATTTTTAATTTCTTCTCTTATTTTTCATTTGATTGTATGAACACTAAAAAACATTTCTTATTTATTTTTGCTGCTTTTGAGGATGTTATTGTAAGAATATTTAAAATAAATATTATTATAATTATGGTCCATGTAATTTATAGGGCTGACTTTAGTAAAAGAAAGGTCAATGTGATGGTTGTTACCTTATGAGGCTAATAAAGTGAGTGGGGTATTATTTTATTATAATGTAAAATAAATCCCTCTCCTCTCCCTTCAGAATATAAAAATAAAAGATACATTTTCAAAACAGTGGTTGTCAGTTTTTATGTGTATGTACGGTCTCTTTTCTCAACATCAAGAAAAGAATAAGGGATAGAAGGAAGAGAGAGGAAAATTCCAAGATTAATAAAGATCATCAAAGAGCATTTGAAGATTAATAGAGATCATTAAAAAATATGGATCCGGGTACGTTTCTCTTCTATATTTATGTGAGAGTCATAAAATTCTAAGATCCTGAACATTTTAGATGAAATTGAAAATGATTTACATGTGGTATCAGAGCATAGGTTGTTGAATTTATGATTATCCATTAAAGATGTTTTTTTTTTAAATTCTATAAACCCTAATTTGAAAATTAAAATGGGATTAAGAATTAGGGTAGATAAATTACGGAAGAATATACATTTGGTGTTGTTCGGACACTGTTGACGGCATTTTTCACTTTCGTAACAAGTTACGTTTGAACTTAGTGTGCCTTGCCAAATGAATGTAATTGTTGCACGGTGTCTGCAAATTTAAAGCTGTTACGAAAATTGATTATAAATATTTTTAATAATATTTTATTAGATAATGAATTTGGCACTGTTCACATAATCTGTTTTCGGCTTACTGGACCATGAGTGAAGGCTGTTAATTGATCATGATTTTGAAAAAACCACTTTTCGTGTTCTCAATTTACTGTATAGTGTTTTGAAAAATTAAGGGTTACTCCCATTATGTTATTCTACTAAATAATCATGAAAATTGTTTTATCATGTAATTAATGTAAGTTTTGAACTTGCTACACTGTCTGTGAATTTAAGTCTGCCATGGGTAAGAAATTTTTTTTGCTGCACCCTGTAAGTAAAATTAAAGTTCATTGCCATGAATTATTTTTCTCACAAAATTTAAGGGTGTTGGAAGTTGAAAGCCTTGAGATTAAAAGTCGAATGGTTTTGGCTTGTTGTGGCACGTTAATTAATTTTTTAAAATTAATTATATAATGGATTTGAAATCACCAAAGTGATCAAATCTGATTTTAATTACTCATTGAATGGATATTGATGAATGAGTATATTAAAGTTTGTTGTTATAAGACATTAAGGATCACCCAAAGGTTGATTATTTGTTCTTATAATTATTGATTATTTATGTGATGACACTGTTACTTTTATTCTATCCAAAGATAGTAATTGCTAGTTAGTGCATATATAATGTGATTGTATGTTGATGTATCGTCCAAAGGAGAACATTAATATACATTGAGAGTTTGGTTAGAAGTTATCTGAATCTGTTTTACATATCTTATACACAACATTAATGTATAGTTTTGTATGAAATTTTGCAGTTTCCATGAATTTGTATGGTGCAGAAAATGGCATTGTCAAGTTCAATGGGCTTAATTATGATGAGTGGTCTGAACAAATTCGATTCCAATTGGGATTTATGGATTTAGACCTCGCATTATTAATGGATGAGAAGCTCGCAGCCATTACAGAGACTAGTTCCGAAGAGGATAAATCTCTTTATGATACACGGGACAAGTCTAATCGGCTGAGTTTGAGCTTGATGAAGATAACCTTGGCTGAAAATGTGAAGCCATCTATGCCAAAGACTGATAATGCAAAGGAATTCATGGAGAAAATCAAGGAATACTCTCAATCAGACATTACTGATAAGTCTATTGTGAGCAGCTTGATGAATGAGTTGACAACCAAGAAATTTGATTAGTCACAACCCATTCATGATCATGTGACTGGAATGGCAAATCTAGCAGCAAAGTTGAAATCAATGGGTATGGATGTGAGTGAGTCCTTTCTGGTACAATTCATTATGAACTCACTTCCTGCTGAGTTTGGCTAGTTCCAGGTGAATTATAACACCATTAAAGAGAAATGGAACTTTTAGGAAATTAAGGCCATGTTGGTTCAGGAGGAAGGGAGGTTGAAGAAACTTAAGGATCACTCTCTCCATCTCACATTTCATGAAGGGGCTAGTGGTAGTAAAGCTAAGCCAGGTAAAAAGAACAAGAAGGATAGAACCTCACTAAAGGTTCAGGAAGGCAAAATCCATAAGGACAAGACATGTTTCTTCTGCAAAAAGGCTGGACATTTCAAGAAAGATTGTTCGAAAAGAAAGAAATGGTTCAAAAAGAAAGGTACCTACTATGTTTCAATAGGTTTCGAATCAAATCTTGTTGAAGTGCCTAACAATACCTGGTGGTTAGATTCTGGTGCAACTACTCATGTATCACATGTTTTACAGGGATTCCTTTCGATCCAGCCCATAAGAGGAACTGAAAAGTTCTTATATACTGGAAACAAAATGAAAGCACGGATAGAAGGAATTGGGATGTATAGATTGATCCTGGATAGTGGTTGTTGTCTGGATCTAGAAAATTGTCTCTATGTTTCTGTATGTGCTAGGAATTTAATTTCTGTTGCAAAGTTGGACAAGTTAGGATTTGACTTTAGGATTGGTAATGGTTCCTTTTCATTGTATAAGAATTTGTACTATTATAGTTCTGGTACTTTAATTGATGACTTATATTGTTTCAATCTTGATGTTAAATTTGTTAAATCTCTGTTTCTTGTTAAACATAGTAATCATATAGTATGTAAGGAGAATTCTGCTTTCTTATGGCATCAAAGGTTAGGTCACATATCCAAAGAAAGGATGTCGAGGCTAATGAAAAGTGAAATTTTGCCTCAATTGGATTTTAGTGACTGGGATGTGTGTTTGGATTGCATTAAAGGCAAGCAAACAAAATACATTTCAAAGAATCCAGCCACAAGAAGCAGTCAACTTCTTGAATTGATACACACTGACATATGTGGTCCATTTGATGCTCCATCTTTTGGTGTGAAAAGTATTTTATCACTTTTATTGATGATTTCTCACGTTATTGTTATCTATACTTACTTCATGAAAAGTCTCAATCAGTGGATGTACTTGAGACTTTTATAAATGAAGTGGAAAGACAGTTAGATAGAAAAGTAAAATTTGTGAGGTCCGATAGAGGTGGTGAATATTATGAAAAATTTAATGAAAGTGGACAATGTAAAGGTCCATTTGCAAAGTTACTTGAAAGTCGGGGCATATGTGCACAGTATACAATGCCCGGTACACCACAACAAAATGGTGTAGCTGAAAGGCGAAATCGACTCTTATGGAAATGGTTAGGAGGATGATAAATTATAGCAATGTACCTTTATCATTGTAGATGTATGCATTAAAGTCCGCTGTATATCTGCTTAACAGGGTTCCTAGTAAGTCAGCTCCTAAGACTCCTTATGAACTGTGGACAGGAAGGACACCTAGTTTGAGGCATCTTCACATTTGGGGGTGTCCGGCATAAGTCAGGGTGTATAATCCACATGAAAAGAAGCTTGATGCAAGAACCATTAGTGGTTTTTTCATTGGCTATCCTGATAAATTAAGGGGGTACATATTTTATTGCCCTAATCACAGTACAAGAATAGTTGAGTCTGGTAATGCTAGGTTCATTGAAAATGGCCAGATCAGTGGGAGTAGGAATCATGAAAGGTGGATATTCAAGAGAAACATGCAGAAGTACCTACATCTGATGTTTCTTCTCAAATTGTTGTTCCTTATGTTGTATCACGGCCGCACAACATTCCAATGCAACAAATAAATATCCCAAACCCACAAAATGAGCATATGGATAATGAACCAATCAATGATGCACAAGTCATTGATGAGCAAAGAATAGATGAACCACAAGTAATACCTTTAAGAAGGTCTGAAAGGCAAAGAAGACCAGCTATTACAAATGACTATGTGGTTTATTCACTTGAGCATGAATGTGACTTAAGCATTGATGAAGATCTAGTCTCATTTAGACAAGCCATGGAAAGTAACAATTCTGAAAAGTGGTTTGATGCTATGAAAGAAGAGTTGAAATCAATGGATGACAATAAAGTTTGGGATCTAGTTTAGTTGCCTAAAGGTGCAAAACGAGTTAGTTGTAAATGGGTCTTTAAGACAAAACGTGACTCGAAAGGCAACATTGAAAGGTATAATGCTAGACTTGTCGCTAAAGGTTAGACTCAAAAGGATGACATTGACTATAAAAAGACCTTTTCTCCAGTTTCAAAGAAGGACTCTTTAAGAATTGTAATGGCTTTGGTGGCTCATTATGACTTGGGGCTTCACTAAATGGATGTAAAGATTGCCTTTCTTAATGGTGACTTAGAAAAAGAGGTTTATATGGATCAACCTGAAGGTTTTATGACCACAGGAAAGGAAAAGCTTGTGTGTAAGTTAAAGAAGTCAATATATAGACTTAAACAAGCTTCTAGACAGTGGTATCTCAAGATTAATGATACTATTTTGTCATATAGTTTTGTAGAGAATACTTTTGATCAGTGTATCTACATGAAGATCAGTGAGAGCAAGTTTATTATATTGGTTCTATATGTTGATGACATTCTCCTTGCTACTAATGACATTGTTTTGTTACATGATGTAAAGAATTTTCTCTCTAACAAATTTGAGATGAAAGATATGGGTGAGGCATCCTATGTGATAGGGATAGAGATATTCCGTGAAAGATCACAAGGAGTGTTGGGATTGTCTCAAAAGGGATACATCAAAAAGGTGTCAGAGAGATTCAGAATGGAAAGCTGTTCTGCAGGGATAGTTCCAATTCAGAAGGGAGATAAATTTAGTCAAATGCAATGTCCCAAAAATGATTTGGAATGAAAAGAAATAGAGTCTATTCCTTATGCTTCAGTGGTTGGTAGCTTGATGTATATTCAGACTTGTACTCGACCAGATATAAGTTTTGCAGTCAGAATGTTAAGTCGCTACCAAAGTAATCCCGGAATTGATCACTAGAAAGCTGCAAAGAAAATCCGTAGGTATTTACAAGGCACCAAGGATCACATGCTTATTTATAGAAGGACAAATAACTTTAAAGTGGTGGGTTACTCAGATTCAGATTATGCTGGATGTATAGACTCGAGAAAGTCAACATTTGGTTATATCTTTATGTTGGCTAAAGGAGCAATCTCATGGAAAAGTGCAAAAGAGTCTATCATCGCTACTTCTACCATAGAGGCTGAATTTGTGGCACGTTTTGAAGCCACAGTTCATGCATTATGGCTGCGGAACTTTATCTCAGGGCTTAATGTTGTGGACAACATTGCTAGACCACTGAGAATCTATTGTGATAATTCTGCAGCTGTTTTCTTTTCTAAAAATGACAAGTATTCCAAAGGTGCAAAACACATGGACTAAAAGTACTTGTCTATTAAGGATGAAGTGTAGAAACAAAGAGTGTCAATTGAGCATATTGGTACTAATCAAATGATAGCGGATTCACTAACTAAAGGGTTGTCACCTAAAATATTTTCTGGTCATGTGAGAGACATGGGAATAATTGATAAGTCCTTGTTAGCATGATTAGTATGATGTGTATAATTTGCTTGTATTGTTTGACACATGTGAATTCAATTAAACTTATGTTTCTGCTTATGTATGGTTGTTATCCACATTATGTTATGTACATGTATTGTTTTGGTGTGATAACATATAAATGTGTATTTAATTCAAAGATTATAGTATTCTTTGATTGATGGTTTAAGAATTGAATTGATCTGTGATACATGGAAGAAATATGTCGCTTATTGACATGGATCGCCATGATTCGATTGATTTAATTCTAATTAAGGATCATAACTTGATTACTTCAAAAAAAAAGTGCGCACTTATGGTTGTTGAATCTTAAAGTCATAACATGGACCAAGTGAGAGATTGTAAGAATATTTGAAATAAATATTATTATAATTATGGTCCATGTAATTTATAGTGCTGACTTTAGTAAAAGAAAGGTCAATGTGATGGTTGTTACCTTATGAGGCTAATAAAGTCAGTGGGGTTTTATTTTATTATAATGTAAAATAAATCCCTCTCCTATCCCTTCAGAATATAAAAATAAAAGATACACTTTCAAAATAGTGGTTGTCAGTTTTTACGTGTGTATGTACAGTCTCTTCTCTCACCATCAAGAAAAAGAATAAGGGATAGAAGGAAGAGAGGGGAAATTCCAAGATTAACAAAGATCATCAAAGAGCATTTGAAGATTAATAAAGATCATTAAAGAATATAGATTCAGAAATATTTCTCTTCTATATGTTTGTGAGAGTCATAAAATTCCAAGATCCTGTGCATTTCGGATGAAATTGAAAACAATTTACAGTTATTCCTCTATGCATGCTTAAAAATAAAACATTTATGTTAAAATTGTTTGATGTGTTTTTTAATGGTATTTAATCTTTGAATAATATCTCCAATTACACTTATAATAAGAGATTTTTCTCTCACCGATGTTGTTTGTAGGTAAAGAAGAAGCTAAAATTCAAGGTTGAATTTGCTAAAAAAATGAGAGTTTAATGGAATCATGGATTGGATGAGATCTTAATGGAATCATGGATTGGACTTTCTTAAAGACCATGAAGTGAAATTGGAGCTAAAATAGGTTTTTTTTTTTGTTTTTTTTTATATATATATAT